>ENA-UONS01000011-UONS01000011.1-human-gut-metagenome-genome-assembly--contig:-CS19-NODE-11-length-253309-cov-18.222670_pt1 | contig 253309 bp, 196 predicted proteins | sample MGYA00242458_ERZ724005 | MGnify/ENA metagenome assembly ERZ724005
TCGTTCTCGAAAGCGGGTGCAAAAGTAGGGCTTTTATGAATACACGCCAAACATTGAACGAACTTTTTTGAGACTTTTTTTGCACTTCTATCCTAAATAACTGATTTATAAGTATGTTTTATAACATGTTTTTCCAAAGAAAGGAAAAGCCGAGGACGAGGGGACACATTATTATAAATATTTATAGACGAAGAAAAAAGAGTATAAGCAACAAATACCAGAAAAAATGGCAATCAAGTTTGAGACATAAGACAAGGTTGAAATATCCCAACCATAAAATTTCTACAGAATATTCAGGCCTAAACAGAGCAATAATACAGGGATAGGAAGTCTTGACAATAGAATAAATTATTTACATTCAAAAATCTAAGAACACGGTGACATCCACCAAATGATTTCACCTAACAGGACAAATGCCAATAGACAGGAATCGCACTCCATACCTACCTCAGACCTTTCTCAGACGCATTTGCTCCGTATCTTCTTCGAATAAAGGTACCCAAAAGCGAAGATGGAACGAACAAGATACGGAGCAGATACGGAGCAAATACGTCTGAAAAGGGCTCCGACAGCCTGGAAGAAGCGAGCAGGTATAGCATAATAAATATATATAGAATAAGAAAACAGGCAGTACGAGCAAACAATAAATTAATCGTACATATCCATCACGCCATAGAAGAAAGAAAGCAATATTGGAGGAAGAGGAAGCAGAGATAAAAATAACCCGTTCACTCCCCTACCCCTTACTTGAAATCCCAAGGGAACATATCCCTGGGAAACATGAGGAACGGAAAGTGAACGGGCTGAAGGAATGTAAGTGCAGGTTATTGGGCAGACAAAGCCTCGCGAACCTGACTGCAAATGCTCGCCATGCCCTTGACGGAGGGATGTCCCCATTGCTTATCCACATCGCGCAGGACGATGTTAGTCACCCCATAATGGCGACAAACCTCTGCCATAGAAGAAGTTACTTCCTCCGAAAGTTCGGTATTCGTAATGTTATAGATACGCGTATCGGGATAATGCGTCACCAGATAGTCCATGAGATAGCAGAAAGCCGGGCGGAAATCGTAGAGTTCACCTTCGGTCCAATCGGCATACTTGAAATCGCCAATGGGAACACCAGCCCATGAATCGTTGGTTCCACCAAAGACCAGAATAATATCAGGCTTACCCAAATCGGTCATGCGGGTGATGAAAGAACGGTCGGAATAGTCAGCCTTCTCGTAGCCAGTGTTGCAGATGGTAGAGCCTGAATAAGCATTATTCCGTTCGAGCACGTAAGACACGCTGTCGGCCAGGCAGTACCACCAGGTCTGCTCTACCTTCGTCACATCGTTTTCCTTCTTCTCGCCCGGCACGCCATACCAGCAAAGATTGCCTGCCGGCTGTACATAGCCGTGGAAAGTGGAATAAGAATCGCCCAAAATAGAAATCTTCTGCTGCGCAAACACGCTGCCCAAACAGGCAAAAAGAAACGATGCCAGCAGAACGAAGCATTTGTGTTTCATTGTTTTCATAAGTCTCTTGCATTTTGTTGAATGCACAAAGCTACGAATAATAAATGAAAACCTGCGCTACGCAACTGCCGACATCGCCGGAAAGAAATGAAAAGATAAACTTATGAGGAAACAAGGACATGCCTACCCACAAGGGCAGGAAACATGTCCTCCAAACAACCGGCTTCCAATTTAACTTTCAGTCTGCCCAGCCTGAGCTTCCTCGCGGGTAGTGACACCACCGCCCAATGCCTGATACAGATTGATGATGCCCTGGATTTCGCTGAAGCGGTCGGACACGACATTGAGCTGAGCCGACAGCAAAGACTGCTGCGCCGTAAGTACCTCCAAATAGGTGGCCGTCCCGTCGTGCATCAGAAGCTGCGTGCTGCGCACGGCCCTGTCGAGCGAAACTACCTGCTGCTTATGATGCTCTGCTTTTCCACGAGCAGTCTGCACCTGCGTCAGCGCATCGTTCACCTCGCTGCCAGCATTGAGCAAAGACTGCCAGAAAGCCAGCTTGGCTTCCTCCTGCTGTGCTTTGGCAATCTTCAGCTGAGCTATGTTCTGCCCCTTGGCAAACAGCGGCTGCACCAGCGAACCGACGGCAGACAGCAACACCTTGCCCGGGTTGACAATCAAGTTGCCGGCCGAGTTGGTCCACCCGGCCGTGCCACTCAGCGTGATGGAAGGATAGAAAGCCGAACGCGCCTCGTTAGTGGCATAAAAAGCCTGAACCAGCGACAGTTCGGCGCTCTTTACATCGGGACGGCGAGACAAAAGCTGCAAGGGAATGCCCACCTGCAACTCTTGCGGGAAGGTCTGCCCCTCCAACTGGCCGCGTTCTACAGCTCCGGGGACCTTGCCCAACAGGATACATACAGCATTTTCCGTCTCACGGATTTGCTGCTCCAAGTCGAGCAAAGAAGCCTCAACCTGACTACAGCTAGCTTCGGTTTGCGATACGGCGGCCTCATTGGTCATACCGGCTTCCATCAAGGCACGCATGGTACGCACACTTTCACGCCACTTCACCACGGTTTCCTGCGAAATTCGCTGCTGTTCGTCGAGCATCAGCAGCGTATAATACAAGTTGGCCACGTTGGCTATGAGCGAGGTAGTGACAGCCTGTTCGTACTCCAAGCTTTGAGCATAGAGCGCCTTGGCCCGACGTTTGGCATTGGTCAGCTTGCCAAAGATATCTACCTCCCAGCTGGCCGACACAACGCCGGTATAAGTCCAACTACCCTTGGCCTTGTCAAAGCTGCTGACTCCGCCCTGCGGCGTGAGCATAAAGGAAGGCAGGTAAGCCAACCTTGACGACATCAAGGTAGCCTCAGCCTCCTTGATGCGCTGCTGGGCAGACAGCAGGTCGGTGTTATTGGCCAGCGCAGAATCGACCAACTGCTGCAACTGCGGGTCGGTGAACACCTGACGCCATGAGAGGGAGGCGATGGATGCCGTGTCAGTCGTGCCGACATCTTCGCCATAGAGCCCGTCGACCCGTATGTCGGCAGGCCGCTGATATTTGTTGTAGATGCCGCAGCTGCTCAGCGACACGGCTGCGAACATAACTATGAATGACTTCTTCATACGGATTAATCTCTTTCGTGTTAAACTGTTTAGTTCTTCTGGTGGGCCTGCTCAATTTCACGGTTGCTGGTCTTCATTTCCTCTTCTATTTGCCAGTCGTGCGTCAGTCCGGCCTGTGCAGGTCTGAAGCGCTCCTGCAACCACTGGAAGACCACAAAGAAGGCCGGCACGAGGAAGAGCAGAGCCAATGTTCCGATAATCATACCACCCACGGCACCCGTACCCAACGAGCGGTTGCCATTGGCGCCCACACCGGTGGCCACCACCAAGGGGAAGAGACCGAATATCATGGTGAGTGCCGTCATGAGGATAGGACGAAGACGAGCCTTGGCCGCACTAACAGCCGAAGCAATGAGGCCCATACCGGCCTTACGGCGTTCGGCCGCATATTCGGTAAGCAGAATGGCGGTTTTGGCCAACAGACCTATCAGCATGATAAGACCGGTCTGCAGGTAGATGTTATTTTCCAATCCCATGATTTTGGCAAAGAGGAAGCTACCCATCAAGCCAACCGGCACAGCCAGAATGACAGCAAACGGCACCAGGAAGCTTTCGTAGAGGGCGCACAGAATGAGGTAAATCATCAGGATACAGATACCAAAAATAATGGCCGTATTGCTGCCCTGCTGGTTTTCCTCGCGAGTGATGCCACCAAAGTCGTAGCCATAGCCCTTAGGCAAGGTGGTAGATGCTGTTTCCTTGACGGCACGCAGTGCATCGCCCGAGCTATAGCCGGCAGCCGGCATGACACTCAGCGCAATGGAGTTGTACATATTGAAGCGGCTCAACGTTTCGGAACCGTAAGTACGGGTCAGCGTAACGAACTGACTAAGCGGAGCCATCTCGCCGTTGGACATACGTACAAAGACATTGTTCAGCGAATTTTCGTCCAGACGATACTGGGGAGCAGCCTGAATCATAACCTTGTAGACCTTAGTGAAGCGGTTAAAGTCAGATACATACTGTCCGCCGTAGTAACCCGACAGGGTGGACAATACTTCGTTGGGTGTAATGCCGGCACGCTTGCACTTGGCAGCATCTACATCTACTTTCCATTGTGGGAAACGCACGTCGAAGGTAGAATAGGCTCGCCCAATCTCAGGACGATTGTTCAAGGCATCAATATACGCACTGGTATAATTATAGAATGTTGTCAGGTCGCCACCGGTCTTATCCTGTACATTGACATCGAGCGAGTTACCCATACCGTAACCTGGGATCATACCAGGTGCCATAGCAAACACTGTGGCATCCTTTATGCTGGCTGTACGGGCATATATCTGCCCGATGATGGCTTGTAGCTGGTCCTCGGGTGCAGTACGTTCTTCCCATTCCTTCAAGCGGACAATGAACATACCGGCAGAATTACCCTGGCCTGAGATTAGCCCGTATCCGGTAGTTTTGGACACATTCCTGATTTGTGGGATGCCTTTAATATTGTCGTATATCTGTTTCATGACCTTATCGGTGGTGGCAACCGAACTGCCCGGAGGGGTCGTCACGTTGACCATTATCACGCCCTGGTCTTCATCGGGCACAAGGCTGGTCTTTGTGGTATTCATCAACACAACCAACAAGGCCACCGCACAAGCCAACGAACCAAATGCCAACCAGCGGTGCTTGATAAAGAACAGTACACCATTCTTATACTTGGCCACCATGGCCGTAAAAGCTGCATTGAAAGCCTTACGGAAGCGGGCGGCAAAATTGTGTTTTTCTGTTCCGTCCTCATTGACGTATGGGCGCAACAGCAGGGCACAGAGGGCTGGGCTAAGCGTCAAGGCGTTGACTGCAGAAATGCCGACTGCCACGGCCATTGTCAGACCAAACTGTGTGTAAAACGTTCCCGATGTACCTCCCATGAATGATACGGGGATGAACACAGCCATGAAGACCAATGACGACGTGATAACAGCATTACTGATGCCTTTCATAGCATCGATACTGGCCATGTAGGATGAACGGTAACCTACATCGAACCGTGCCTGCACGGCCTCGACCACCACTATAGAGTCGTCCACAACTGTACCGATGACCAACACCAAGGCAAACAACGTAATGAGGTTGATACTGAATCCGGCCACCGACATGAAAGCAAAGGTACCAATGAGCGATACGAAAATACCGACCAACGGTATGAGTGTGGAGCGAATGTCCTGCAAGAAGACATATACTACCAAGATAACCAGAATAATGGCCTCAATCAACGTCTTCACTACCTCATGAATAGAAGCAAAAAGGAAGTCGTTGGTACTCATCATCTGAGTCAGTGCCACACCCTTGGGCAAGTCTTTGCGGGCTTCCTCCAGGAAAGCGTCAATCTGCTTGTTCACCTCCGTAGCATTGGAACCTGCCGTCTGGAACACCAGGCACGACACACCGGGATGCCCGTCCTGCTCGCCCACATAGGAGTAGGAATCACGTCCCAGCTCAATGTCGGCAATATCTTTCAGACGCAACACTTCACCGTCGGCCGTACTACGGATGACTATTTCACCAAATTCCTCGGGCGTCATCAAACGGCCTTTGTATTTCATAGTGTACTGATAGGTTTCCTTAGAATTTTCACCAATAGAACCGGTGGCTGCTTCGATGTTCTGTTCGGCAAGCACAGCCGTCACATCAGAAGGAACCAGCTTATACTGTGCCATCACATCAGGTTTCATCCAGATGCGCATAGAGTAGTCGCCACCCAGTACCACCAATTCACCCACACCTTGAATACGCAAGATTTCGGGTTTCAGGTTGATACTGATGTAATTGGCCAAAAAGCTTTCATCATAAGAATCGTCTGGACTGGACAAGCTGAATATCTGCAACATACTGGTCTGTCGCTTCAGTGTCGTCACACCCACTTGCGTTACTTCAGATGGCAACTGACCAGTGGCTTTTGATACGCGGTTCTGCACATTCACCGCCGCCATGTCAGGATCTACCCCTTGACGGAAATAAATTGTGATAGTCACCGTTCCGTTGTTGGTGGCCGACGATGTCATGTAAGTCATGTCTTCCACACCGTTGATAGCCTCCTCCAGCGGGGCTATCACACTCTTCTGCAAAGTTTCGGCATTGGCGCCATAATAAGTGGTCGACACCATCACCGTAGGCGGCGCAATGTCAGGATATTGTTCGACGGGCAATGTGAAAAGCCCGATGATGCCCAGAATGACAATCGTAATGGAGATGACTGCCGAGAATACCGGGCGTTCTATAAATGTTCTAAGATTCATAGTTCGTTGATTTTATAATTGAAGTTTTACAGATTGGCATTGTACGAACGGGAGAACATAACAGCATCACTAAAACAATGCTTCTATCATGCCAAGCGGGACCTATTGCCGTGCCAATCTACTCATACTCTCAGACAGCTTCGCCTCCTTGTTTAGCCTTTATTTCCACGCCGTCGCGCAGCAAGCCTACTCCTTCGGTCACAATCACATCACCCGGTCTCAACCCATTTTCCACAATATATTCTTCACCACCATTGACACGGGTCACCGTTACCTGAGCCGACTGTGTTTTGCCATCCACTACCTTATATACATATACCTTGTCCTGCACTTCGTAAGTAGCGCTCTGGGGTATGACGATACAGCCTTCACGCTTGTTGCGTATGACCACATTGCCCGAGCCCCCACTAGTCAGTAGCCCATCCCTATTGGGGAACACGGCACGCAAACTTACGGTACCCGTTGTTGGATCTATTACTCCGCTGATAGTCTCTATTCTACCCTCTTCAGCATATAGCGACTTATCATTCAGTTGCAACTGCACAGACGGCATTTGCTCCAGTGCCTTGTTTTTGGAACCATAACGACGTGTCAGGTCGAGCAACTGATTTTCGGTCATAGAGAAGTAGACATACATCACTGAATTGTCCGACACTGTGGTCAACGGCTGGGGCATGCTTGAGCTGACCAGTGTACCCACTCTGTAGGGCAATGTGCCCACCATGCCATCGGCCGGACTCTTCACCTCTGTATAAGAAAGGTTGTTGGCTGCATTTACCTGTTGGGCATCGGCTTGTGCCAGTTGAGCTTTGGCAGTGAGCAGATTGTTGTAAGCCGTAGTAAGGTCGAAATCAGAAATCACTTTTTCGTTAAACAGTTTCTTCTTGCTGTCATAGGTCAATTGCGAGGTAGCCACAGCAGCTTTGGCGGCTTCCACATTGGCTTCGGCAGTGCGCAAGGCAGCCAGATAAGGTACCTGGTCGATGACAAACAGCAGCTGTCCTCGCTTCACGGCCTGACCTTCTACGACGCAGAGTTTAGTCAGCGTTCCCGACACTTGCGGATAAATGTCAATGTCTTGCCTACCACGTATGGTTGCCGAATAATTGGTTTGCAACTCCCTGTCGACCGTATCAATCTTCAGGGTCTGATACTCAGCCTGCACTTGTTCGGCAGGTGCGTTTCCGCATGCTGCCAGCAGGGCACACCATGCCATGCCCACCAGCAAGCTCATCTTCTTACTCTTCTTTATCATAAACATACCATCTTTTAAAAACGACGCAAAGGTAGGCTGTTTCATTTCAGCGGTTTGTTTCATTGCGTAGCCGCTATTGTTCATTATCGGAACAGGGTGTGCAAAAAAGCCAAAAGACCTTTAACTTTGTGCTCATAATCAGAACAAGGACAATATTATATGAAAAAAGATGTATTCATGACCAAAGCCCCCGACAAGTTTACCGTGGGTTATGACAACCTGAGTTTCTATAGTGAACATCCGCGCAAAGTGAACAATGGTGTACTGCTGTTTTGCAACGAAGGCGAAGGAGACATTACCATAGACTTAAACCATTACCATGTTTGCAAAGACACAAGCATCATCTTGATACCCGGCAGCATATTCTTTGTACAGAAAGCCAGCGATGACTTCAGGCTACACTACTTCAGTTGCAGCATTGACATGTTTCAGAATGCCTGTTTCAGACTACCAATAGCCTTTATCCATTTCCTGAAAGAAAATTCCTGCTACACACATACCAGCATTGATACTTACAATGCCATTGCAGGACTGACAGCAGCCAGTACCGCCATCTACCAAGACAGGCAAAACTGCTTTAGGGAAACCATCGCCCTAAATCTGTTGCAAATATTCTTCCTTGATACTTACGACAAGGTACAACGACTTTTCACTCCCGAACAGATAGAAGGGAGCGACCGTAAAGACAAACTTTTCAAGAAGTTCATGCACCTTATACATACTTATTGCAGTACTCAGCACGACGTAGCATTCTACGCCCAACAGCTTTGTATATCTACCCGCTACCTCTCCACCATTACCCGACAGATAGGAGGACAGGCAGCCAAGACCATTATTGACCGACACCTGATTCTGGAACTGAAAGTAGCCTTGCAATCCACCGAACTGTCACTGAAGGAAATAGCCGACCGATACGGCTTCCCCGACCAGTCGTTCTTCGGCCGCTATTTCAAGAAGCATACGGGGATGTCGCCGAAGGAGTTTAGGGGGCAGAAAGGATAATCAACATGAATAATCACCAAACACAGTTTGATACATCACCCTAATTCCATAAACTAATTCTTATACAGTAGCCAAGAAATTTAGGAACTAAATTGATACACTATTGAATATAGCTATCTATTTGACTTTAGTTCACCTGTCAGCTTTTAAACTGATAACCATATCTTTTATCCTTTAAATTCTTCTTTATCAGCGTAAAATCAAGAAATACGAACTTATTATATTCACATCCCTATTAACTATAAATAAAAACCAGAAAATACATAACCTAATTTATTTTAGAGCAATACAAAATCTTATTACTATTAGAAATTCTGCTTAACTCACTTACATTACTTTTCTATATTTCATCTTAAATTAATCGAGATATAAAGGTTCATATTCTCCTATTTAAAATTCGCATTTCGACAATATTTAAACGCTTTTCATCGCATATAGACAAATACCAAAGATATATCTTTGCAATGTTCAAATGAAATACGAACCAATATTTAATACATACAGAGAGAAACATGCCCAAAGTTCTACTTTTATCCGATTTTACCAGTGCTTACAGCAGATTACTGTTGAAAGGTTTTCTGGATTACTCCAATGAAACCGGGAATTGGAACTTCTATCGTATTCCTATGAATAGGGAAGACCTACAAGATGAGAAAGCTATCAATACAATTATAGAAATAGCTAAACGCTGGCATGCAGATGCTATTTTAGGCCAATTATCTGAGGTGAACGCAAAAAAATTATGTATACTCAACATTCCCATCGTTTTGCAGAACTACACAAATCGTGTAGATGACATATCAAATATTACTGGAGACTATTATGGTACAGGAGAATTAGCTGCAAATTATTTCCTAAGGAAAGGATTCACAAATTTCGCCTTTTATGGAACAACTGCCACTGTATGGTCACGTGAACGAGAAGATGGTTTCAGAACCAGATTAGCTGAAATGGGGCAAGTTGTTAACGTATATAATGAAGAAAACAACATACGCTATGAATCTACTTCTAATATAGAAAACCTTCAAACATGGCTGCTACAATTACCACGCCCTACAGCTCTTTTTGCTTGTGATGATATTTTTGCTTTACGCATCACAGAGGTCTGCGGTATGTGTAATATTCAAGTACCTCAAGATTTGGCAGTATTAGGAGTAGATAATGACGAAATCCTATGCAACATGTCAGATCCTCCTCTTTCATCCATAGTACTGGATGTAAAGAATGGTGGCTACCTGGCAGCCAAACATTTACATACTATCATAAAAGAACAAACTACAACTCCTTTCAATATTACAATCAAACCTATCCGTATTGAACGAAGAAAATCAACTGAAGGATACTCTGTAACAGATAAGTTGGTAAAAGATGCCTTACAATTGATAGAGAACAAGCAAAATGGATTTATTGGAGTTACCGACTTACTAAATAATCTTTGCGTCTCAAGACGAGTATTAGAAATACATTTTCGCAAAGAAACTGGTATGTCTGTATACCAATATATATTAGATTATCGAACTACGTGTTTTGCAGAAAAGCTGCTAACATCAGAAGAATCCATTATGGACATTGCTTTCCAGCTGGGGTATGAAGATTATGCCAACTTGAGCAAAGCGTTCAAACGGATTTATGGAATGACACCGACACAGTATAGGAATTTCTATAAATATGGGAAAACAAACATGAGTATTAACCTTAGTAAACAAAAAAAACAGTGAAAAACTTAAGAAAAACCTTATTTTTATTAGGGAAACAGATTTCGTCCATACGAAATATATCCTTTTTATTATTCGTATTATGCAGTATTGTTATACATGCACAAGATGTATTCACAATTAAAGGAAAAGTTACAGATGCGAACAAAGAACCCATTATTGGTGCTACAGTACAAGATATAGCCAGAAAGACAGGAGTAATCACCGATGTCGATGGAAACTTTACCATTCAAGTAACCAGTAAAGAATCGATTTTGAAAATTGATTATATTGGAATGGAAAGTCAGATGATAACAACTAATGGTGAATCAGTACTTAACATTGTACTTAAAGAAAAAGCTATCAATATAGACGAAGTGGTGGTTACCGCTCTTGGTATAAAACGTGAAGCAAAAGCACTTGGCTATGCCGTTTCTTCTGTGAATAGCGAAACCCTAACTGCTGGAAACGAACAAAATGTCATGTCTGCTATATCTGGAAAAGTAGCAGGTGTTGATATATCATCAACAACCGCTGGTCCTTCTGGCTCCACCCGTGTCATTATACGTGGTAATTCACAATTAAGCGGTTCTAACCAACCCTTATATGTTATAGATGGCATGCCTGTCGATAATACAGAACTTGAAGGTGCCGGTAAGTGGGGAGGATATGATTATGGAGATATTATGTCTTCACTCAATCCTGACGATATAGAAAATATATCTATACTGAAAGGTCCATCCGCATCAGCACTCTATGGTTCAAGGGCATCTAATGGGGTAGTATTAATCACAACTAAATCTGCTTCAAAGAAAAAAGGTATAGGAGTTGAATTTTCATCTAATTTGAGTATAGTCAAATTATTAACAGGATTTGATGATTATCAACGTGTATATGGTCAAGGTAGAGATGGACGCCCTGCACTTTCCAGTGAAAGTGCTTCAACAACTTCTCAAGTTGCATGGGGAGGTAAGCTTGATCCCAATATGAACGTATACATATATAATGGTGAAACTAGAAGATATGGTAATGTTAACAATAACATTTTAGATTTTTTCAACACTGGTATTACAACAACTAATTCTGTTTCTTTTGGAAAATCTGATTATAAATCATCATTTAGAGTTTCAATATCTGACATGCGAAACTGGGATATTGTACCTGAATCAGATCTAAGTCGTACAAATATCTCATTAAAAGGAAATGTTCAACTCACCAAACGACTAAACATTGCAGCATCTGCCAATTATAGCTACGAAGCAGTACAAAACCGCCCAGCTCTATCTGATAGTCCAAGTAATATAGGAAATGCCTTAATAGGTATAGCGCCAAGTTTTGACCAAGCATGGTTAGCAAGCAATTATAAGGATGAAAATGGACGATATAATGACTGGAACGGAGACAAATATCGCATCAATCCTTACTGGGTAATCAATGAAATGAGCAATAAATCCAAACGAAATCGCATTATAGGACAAGGAAACATCTATTACTCTTTTACAGACTTTCTTAAAGCCAGTTTTAAAGCGGGTTTAGACACCTATACTTTCCGATTTACAGACTTTACTCCTATGTATACTCCAGGATTTACAGACGGAAAAATGCAAGAAATGAGTAATAACGTAATGCAATACAATTTTGAAATGATGCTTCGTTTTCAAAAACGTTTTAAGGACTTAGATGTATCAGCCTTTGTTGGGGGAAATGTCATGCGTTATGAATTTGAACAAATGATTCAAACCGGTCAATCGCAAGTAATACCTGATTTACAAGATATTACAAATTACTCTAGCATAGAAACCCAACATGCACTCGTCCGTAAAGCGGTACGTTCCTTATTTGGACAGATAAGTTTAGGATACAAAGATCTTGCTTATATAGATGCAACTTTCCGCAATGACGTATCTTCTACCTTAAACCCAAATAATCGTTCCTATTTTTATCCTTCTGTATCAGGAAGTCTTATTTTTTCCAATCTGTTTAAACATGGTAAATGGTTTACTTTTGGCAAACTAAGAGCATCTTGGGCACAAGTAGGTGGCGATACCAGTCCTTATCAACTTCAACTGGAATATGGTTTAAAGCCTTATACAAATAATGGAATGTCACTGGGGTATATCAGTTCTGGCGCTGTTCCCAATGCTAATTTAAAACCCACTTCTACCAATTCTTTCGAGATAGGTTTAGATGTTAGATTTTTAGACAACAGAATTGGATTGGATCTGACTTATTACCAACAAATAACTAAAGACCAGATTCTTTCACTTCCTGTTTCTCAATCTACAGGATATAGTCGTGCCATGATAAATGCAGGTGAAATCTCTAACAAAGGAATAGAAGCATCATTTTCTTTTACGCCCGTTAGAACCAAAAACTTTACATGGGATGCCAATCTCAACTTTGCAAAAAATTATAACGAAGTAGTAAAACTCCATGAAGACGTAAAAGACTTTGAATTAGCTTCTGCACGTTGGGCCAATGCTTCAATCTATGCCAGTGAAGGACAACCCTATGGAGTTATTGTAGGAAAGAAATTAAAAAGGACAGAAAATGGTGAAGTAATTTTCGAAAATGGGTTACCTACTTTTGAAGACAAAGTCTCAGTTCTTGGTAATGGAAACTATGATTTTACTATGGGATTCAGAAACGCGCTGAAATATAAAAACCTTTCAATGAGCATTCTATTTGACATGAAATTTGGTGCTGATATCTATTCCATGAGTAAGATGCAATCACATGTCAATGGCACCTCTAAGGAGACCTTAGAAGGAAGAGAAGGATGGTATGCTTCTGAACAAGCCCGTTTAGCAGCCAATGCCACACCTGAAGAATGGATACCAACAGGTGGCTATGTAGGTAAAGGCGTAAAAGCTGTTACAGATGAAAACGGGAATATAAGTTATGTTCCTAACGATGTATTTGTAGATCCAGCCAAATATTGGCAGGCGCTACAAAACACATCACCAGAACCGTTTATCTGTGACAATTCGTTCATCAAACTACGCGAAATATCTTTATCCTATTCATTCTCTAAAAAATATTTTAAACAAGTTCCCATTGAATCTATTACCTTGTCTGCTTACGGACGGAACTTATGGCTTCTTTATTCTAAAGTAGACAATATAGACCCTGAATCATCATATAACAACGGCAATGGACAAGGATTTGAATATGGCTCACTACCCTCACGACGTACTTTCGGCTTTGGTATCAATGTTAAATTTTAAAAACAGTTCAATATGAAAACTATCAAATGGAGTTCTTTATTAATCGGCCTCACTTTACTATATAGTTGTGTAGACTTAACAGAGTTAAATGAAAACCCAACTAAAGCTACCAGTATATCTTCTCACCTTTTAGTGCCAACCATACAATTAGCACATTCACAATACATGCAAAATACTATACGGTATTTTATTTATCCTGGTGCTTTTGTAAATCATTGGATAGGTGGGTGGAGTATGCAAGAATACGGAGGTAAAGCTAAAAAGAACATAGCTTATATGGAGCGGCTATGGGTTGCTTATTACCCAGATATTATAAAAAACGCAGTAGCTTTAGTAAAGCAAACTGCCAATAATGAAAATGAGATAAATCTAAACGCAATTGGACGGATATTAAAAGTAGAAGCTTTTCTAAAATTAACAGATTACTATGGCGACATTCCATATTTTGAAGCAGGAAAGATTTACGATGAGAATATCGTCAAACCTAAATATGATAGGCAGGAAGATATATACATGGATTTTTTAAACGAGCTACATATAGCTTCCTCTCAATTAACCACAACAGCACCTGCGCCACAAAATGATTTGTATTTCAATGGCGATATTGAAAAATGGAAACGCTTTGCAGGTTCTCTTTGGTTACGCATTGCAATGAGATTGGTCAAAGTCAATCCTGCTTTAGCTCAACAAGAAGCAATAGCAGCTTATAATTCAGGAGTAATGCAATCTAATGATGATATTTGCTTTGTTAAACATGAGTCTAGTAGATTGGAGGAAGGACCGGGGAACGGCTTTGCTAACCAGCTATTAGAAAATCCAACTTACAGCAATTATCGCATGACTAACGAATTACTTCAAGCGCTTACTACAGTAAACGATCCAAGAACATTGTTCATTGGAGGTGCTTATTTTACAGACAACAATCGTACTGACATTACTTCCATTGTATACGAAAAAACAGGTTCTTACCAAGGGGTACCTGCTCAAGATTTCATTTACAATGCTTGGGCACCAGCTATTACTGTAACTATTAATGGAAAAGAAGAAAGCGTTGCACACAATTATCAGAAGATGCAACCCTCCAAGTTATTAACAGATCCTGCATCTCCTTACTTACATCTCACTTACGCAGAAACCGAATTCTATTTGGCTGAAGCTGCCATCAGAGGTTGGAATGTCTCTGGTAAAACAGCCAAAGAACACTACAAAAACGGATTAAAAGGAGCTATACAACAATGGGAATTATTTGGGGCACAAATACCAGAAGAAGCCTATATTAACAATTTTGTAGAACAACAATCGTTACTTTTAGATCAAGGTACAACTGAAGCATTGGAGGAAATCAATAAGCAATTGTGGATTCTTTATATTCTTGATCCCATAGAAGCGTGGTCAAACATTCGACGGACCGGCATGCCCAGCAAATATGTTCAATTCTACAACATTGCTCCTACAGAAAACGAATCAAATGGAGAACGCCCCAGTAGAATGATGTATCCACTTGAAGAACAAACTAAAAACAAGGAAAATTTGGAAGAAGCTCTCCAACGTATGGGCGGAACAGATGATTGGACCTATCATGTTTGGTGGGATAAATAATTATTAAAATGTATCACATCTATATTTAAAATTATGAAAGCAATATATTTCTATATAATACTATGTGCCATGAGTTTATCATTCAACAGTTGCACTGACGATTCTGCAGATAATCCTGTCTTTGGTGAAAATGAACTTTATATTTATACAGATATGCAAGAGACGATTTCTGCTATTGTAGGAACCCCAACCACATTTCCTATTTTAATATCTCCAGCAGACGGAAGTGTATCTGTACGTTGGTTATTAAACGATAAAGTGATAGGAACTGAACCAACTTTAAATTATACCTTTACAGAGACTGGTGTCTTTACTTTACGCATAGAAGCACAACGCGGAGAAACGACTAACTTCAGAGAATTTAAACTAACCGTTGCTGAATCTTAAAGCTACAGAGAATGAGAAACTTTATATTATATACACTATTAATCATATTTTGTAATTGCTCCAATGAAATTTCAGCAGAAGGATCTACCACTCCCTCAAAAATTGTACTTGGATATTTACAATATGAACTATTACCAAACTATCAAATCCCTTGGGAACAACTAACCCATTTAAGTATAGCCTTTGCTAGAACAACAGAAGAAGGTTATATAGCCGACATAGATAAAATGGAAAAAGTTATTCCTATTTTACATGAAGGTCAAAAAAAAGGAGTAAAAATATTACTTTCCGTCGGTGGGGGCGGAAACAAAGCAACTATGGGTAAAGTCTTGCTAAATGAAAATTATCGTAATCGCTTTAAATCAGAATTAATCAAATTCCTAAAAAAATGGAATTTAGATGGTTTAGACATTGATTATGAACATTGGCATGGAGGTCAAAACGGATATGGAGAAGGAGATAAAGAGCAAGCAAGGCTATTAGAGCAATTCTACAAAGAATTAAGACAAGAAATGCCCAAAGAAAAATTACTCACAGCAGCTGTTAGTGCCGACTATCCAGAATGGAATGGAGGATGGGGAAACTATAACGTATACAACAATACGATGTTTCAATACCTTGATTTCATTAACGTAATGGTTTACGATTTCACTGGTGGATGGAAAAAATCCCAAGTAGGGCAACATGCCAGCATGGAACATTTCGTAATGGCTGCAAGACGCTGGAATGAAGTAAACAACATTCCCAAGAAAAAGCTCATATTGGGTGTACCTTTCTATGGAGTAAAGTTTCTTTCAAAAGACAGTCCTATTGGAGCTACCCATATAGCTTACAAGGATTTACTTACAAACTACCCTGATGAACAGGTATACAACAAAGACGATATAGATAGCTTAATATTTTATAATGGAAAACCAACAATACGATCAAAAGCAAAATTTGTTATTGACAATGAATATGGTGGTATTATGATATGGGCTATATCACATGATAGCAAGCAAAAAGGAACTAGTTTACTTCAAGTCCTATATGAAGAATTTCAATAAAACAGACAATGAAATCCACATCCAAACGCCTACTATCCCTTGACATTCTCCGCGGCATCACCATTTCCGGCATGATTTTGGTCAATAATCCGGGCTCATGGCAATATGTCTATGCACCACTAAAGCACGCTGAGTGGAACGGGCTGACTCCAACCGATTTAGTCTATCCTTTTTTTATGTTCATCATGGGAGTAGCTATCTATCTATCTTTGCATAAATTCAACAAGAATGATGCGTATATTTGGACCAAGGTGGCACGCCGGACAATTCTTTTGTTCGGCGTGGGATTGGCATTGTGCTGTTTCTCCATGCTGTGCCAAGAGGAGTTTGCTTGGGGAAAGGTGCGCATCATGGGTGTGATGCAGCGACTTGCCTTGGCCTATGCTGGTGGCTCCATACTGACTTTGATAGCTTCACCCAAACATTATCTAAGTATAGCTGGTGGAATATTAATAGCGTACATTGTAATACTGCAATGCTTTAACGGATATGCTCAAGATGGGAGTAACCTAATTTCTATAATTGATGTACAACTATTAGGAGCTAGTCACCTGATTACCCAGACCTCAACCAGCGGCAGTTTTCCGTTTGAACCGGAAGGGCTACTAAGTACTCTACCTTGCTGGGCACACGTACTAATAGGTTCATATATCGGATATCTCATCGTGCAACTAAACGACCACAAGGAAAAAGTGAGAAAAATAGCACTTGCCGGAATTGTCTTGCTATTCTGTGGTTTTCTATTGCAGTATCTTGACCCTATAAACAAAAAACTATGGACTTCATCCTATACATTAGTCACCTGTGGAGCGGCCTCCCTATTACTAGCTCTCTTAATAGAGATTATTGATGTATACGGGAAAAAGAGATGGACGCACTTTTTTGAAGCATTTGGAGTAAATCCTCTTTTCATGTATTGTGTGGCATGGATAGTCAGCTCTCTCTTCAGCATCCCTTTTATTCCTTGGAATGAAGAATATATCTCTGTTAAGGGAGAGCTTTACAATCATATTTTTCTGCCCATAGTTGGTGACTACTTAGCCTCTTTAATATACGCCATTCTTTTTATTGGCTTAATTTGGTGTATAGGTTATCCACTCTATCGCAAACACATTTATATCAAATTATAACAGCACAAATATGATATACACTAATCCATCTCAAACTCATCCCCGTATCATTCCCCTAATTATCTTAGGCATACTATTCTTCATTTTCGGCCTAGTTTCATGGGTAAATTCCATACTGATACCTTATTTCAAGGTAGCATGTGAATTGACACATACTCAATCCTACTTTGTTGCATTGGCATTTTATATAGCCTATTTAGTTATGTCTATCCCTGCAGCAAGATTAATAGGATACATTGGATCAAAAAAAGGAATTATAACCGGATTATGGATAATGGCAATAGGTACACTTCTGTTTGTACCGGCAGCATATACAAGAGACTATTCTATATTCTTAACAGGACTTTTTACTATTGGCACAGGATTATCGATATTGCAAACTGTAGCTAATCCTTATGTAACAGTATTAGGTCCTATTGAATCGGCAGCCAAACGAATCAGCATAATGGGGCTATGCAATAAGATTGCAGGTATTCTGGCTCCTCTGCTGTTTGCAGTCGTTATTCTAAGAAGCAACGACAACGAGTTGTTTGAGATATTAAAAGCAGGAAACTTGCCATCCGTCGAAAAAGAAGCAATCCTTGATGAACTTATCCAAAGGGTTATCGTGCCTTATGCCGCATTATCAGCTTTTCTGTTCGTATTTGGCTTTGCGGTAAAATTCATCCGCATGCCAGAACTCAATCTTTCAGACAATGAGCAGAGCACTTCCAATAATCATGGAAAACACCACTCTATCCTCTCATATCCTTATCTAGTGCTAGGTGTATTTGCTATATTCTTTCATGTAGCTGCGCAAGTTATATCAATAGATACCATCATAAGCTATGCTGAGAGTATGGGATTTACGCTACAAGAGGCTAAAATATTCCCTAGCCTGACATTGACTTGCGCCTTAGGTGGATATTTTTTAGGCATTTTATTAATTCCACGTATTGCCAGCCAATTAAAAATGCTACGTATAGCAGTATGTGGAGGCCTAATACTATCAATATGCGTATTACTGATACCTGGAAACATTGATATATATGGGCATACAACATCGCTGTCCATATTCTTTCTTTGCTTGATGGGGGTATGCAATGCACTAATCTATGCAGGAATATGGCCATTAGCTATCCATGATTTAGGACGATGGACTAACTTGGGGTCATCTCTTATGGTAATGGCACTATGTGGTAACGCATTTATGCCGGTAGTTTACGGACTGATAGCCGACCACCACGGACTTCGACTAGCCTACATTGTACTAGTCCCCTGCTTTTTGTATCTTATTTTTTATGCTTTTTACGGATATAAACTTAATTTTTGGCCTGAATTATGGAAGCGAAAAAAGGACAAATAATCAAAATCTATAATGGACACATACTGACTCCTACTCAGGATTTGGGAATAGGTTCTATTTTCATAGCGGATGGAAAAATTATCGGTGTAGAAAAAGGTAATTATGAAATAGCAGATTGCCTAGAATACAACGCTCAAGGCAATTACATTGCTCCTGGATTTATAGATTTACATACCCACGGAGCTGGAGACTCCGATTTTATGGATTGTACAGTGAAAGATTGCCTCAATATTGCCCGTACTCATTTACGCCATGGAACAACTCTACTTTACCCAACAACCTTAGCTTCAAACAATCAGGAATTATTCCAGTTTCTTGATGTATATGACCAAGTGAAAAAACAAAATGAAGGAGCAGCTTTTGGCGGTCTGCATCTTGAAGGGCCTTATTTTGCACAAGCATTCAGAGGAGCACAGGATGCCCGCTACTTACGTAATCCCGCTCCTGAAGAATATATGGAAATTCTAGACAGAAGTTCCGACATTGTCCGTTGGAGTATTGCTCCTGAACTGCCAGGAGCCTTGGATTTTGCTGACGTTCTTTGCCAACATAACATCCTTCCATCCATAGCTCATACTGACGCTGTATATGAAGACATCACAGAAGCAATTAAACATGGCTTCAGACATATTACCCACTTCTATTCCTGTATGAATGGCATAACACGAAAAAACGCATTCCGCCACGCTGGATGTATTGAAGCAGGCTATTTACTTGATGAGCTCACCATTGAATTAATAGCGGATGGTGTCCATGTACCAGCTCCATTGATGAAATTAGCGATAAAAAATAAAGGAATAGACAAAATAGCCCTCATCACCGATTCTATGCGTGGAGCAGGCATGCCAGAAGGAGAAAGCATCTTAGGCAGCAGAGCAAATGGTCAACGAGTCATTATTGAAGACGGTGTAGCCAAGATGCCCGACAGACAAGCTTTTGCTGGAAGTGTTGCAACAACAGACCGTTTAGTCTACAACATGCATCATTTAGGTGGACAAAGTCTTATTGATTCTGTACGCATGGCAACACTGACACCAGCAGAAATAATGGGTATTGAACAGCGCAAAGGGCAAATTGCTCGTGGCTGGGATGCTGATATTATTATTTTTGATGAGAACATACATATTCAACAAGTATTTATCAACGGGAAACAACTAATTTAAATATGACAACTATGAACCATAAAATATTAAGAAAAGGAAACTTACAGATTTCTATATTTACCGATCGGCAAATTATGGGAAAAGAAGCTGCACGCGAAGCCGCAAATAAGATAAACGAATTACTATCTCAAAAAGAAGAGATTAATATTCTATTTGCCGCAGCTCCATCACAAAACGAATTTTTAGCAGCTTTACAAACATTTGCCCTACCTTGGCAACATATTAATGCTTTACACATGGACGAATATGTTGGCTTACCCCCTGAAGCACCGCAAGCCTTTGGAAATTATTTAAGGGAACACATTTTCAACCTAGTTCCTTTCAAATCTATACATTATTTGTATAAGCAAGGAGAAACAGCAGAAATGACTTGTAAACGCTATACTGAAACTCTCAAAAAGTATCCGCTTGACATTGTATTCATGGGAATTGGCGAGAATGGTCATATAGCATTTAATGACCCGCATGTAGCACGATTTGATGACCCAAAATCTGTAAAAACTGTTGAGCTGGATAATGTCTGTCGAATGCAACAAGTACATGACGGTTGTTTTCAGACATTAAAGGATGTTCCCAAAAAAGCTATAACTGTTACTATACCCGTCATTATGAGCGCGCAAAATCTATTCTGCATGGTACCCGGTATAGCCAAGGCACAAGCTGTACAAGCTACAGTCCTAGGTAAGATAGACACTACATGCCCAGCTTCTATTTTAAGGACCCACCCTAATGCTTCATTATATTGCGACATGGATAGTGCCTCATTACTGCCAATTTGTTAAATATTCATTAGGTTTTAAAATTTAATCACCGAAAAAACATGAAACGAATAGTATATATATTACTGACAGTATGGTCCTTACAGATAGCCTATGTCTTTTCAGCCAATGCACAATCAGAAACAGGTTTCAAAGTAAGAGCTTTTCATTTAGACTTCCGTACACAAGTTATGACTAGTAGTGCAATTAAAGAACTTGCTAATGATTTAGCAAATAAAGGTATTAATACGCTTATACTAGAATATGAAGCCTCGTTTCCTTTTACTCAAAATGCGACACTGAGTAATGAATATGCTTTTACAAAAGATGAAATTAAGGATATTGTATCCCATTGTAAATCAATAGGTATAGATATCATCCCTTTACAAAACTGTTTTGGTCATTGCGAATATATATTGAAACATGAACGTTATGCTTCTATTCGTGAAGACCGAAAAGAAGTATCACAAGTATGTCCACTTCGAATAAAAGAAGCTAAAACTATATTCCGAAGTATTTTCAAAGAAGTAGCAGAACTACATCCATCTCCATATTTTCATATTGGAGCAGACGAAACTTATTTATTAGGCAGCTGTTCAAAATGCTCTAAAGTCAACAAATCAAAACTATTTGTGGATTATGTAAAAGCAATGTGTGAACTAGTGAGAGAAATGGGAAAAACGCCTGTCATCTGGGCAGACATAATACTCAAACATCCTGAAGCAGCACACGAACTACCTAAAGATATTATATTTGTAGATTGGAATTATGGATGGAAACCTAACTATTTTGGAAAACTAGATAATTTATTCAAATTGGGAGTAAAAATGTGGGGAGCTCCTTCTTTACGTTCGGCTCCAGACAATATCTACCTCACTCAATGGATGAAACATTTCCAAAATCTACGAGACTTCCTACCTTTTGCACGTGAAAACGGTTATGAAGGTATTATTGAGACTTCGTGGTCAACCAGTGGAACATATGGATTCCATTATGATTCTAATTGGGAAGTAACAGAAATGCAACCTATCAGACAAGTATACCCCATGAATGGATTCCAGATTTTGATAGATGCATTCTGTCAGGCAGCTCAATCAACAGATAGTCTTTGTCCTGAAGATTTTATCTGCAATTATGCAAATCAACATTATGGATTGTCAAAAGAAGAATCAACAGTATTCCTTTCTTATTTCCAAATGCCACAAGAAATGATAAAGAATGGAAAAGACAGTAAAGGAGTTTCTATTCCTGAACTATTAAAGGCATGCATACTACTACAAAATTCATTTTACCAACTCTCACCAAAGAAAAACCAAAATGAATTTGAACACTACAAATTAATGCTGGATTTGCGTATCAACTATCTAAAAGGAAAAGAACTCGAACATAAATTTGAATCTGATACTTATGATATTTCTCAAGCTCCAATTCTTCTTCAAGAACTTAAATCAATTCTTTTAGAAGCAAACAAGCTGGATAAACGATTCATTAAATATACAAAAGGCTACTTAAAATCTGGACAAGCAGAGGAAATTAATGCAGAACGTAACAAGAAGTTACAGCATTTACTAAAAGTATTAGAAGCGCAATGCCAATCTCAGCAAAAACATTACTAAATTTGCAATAGATTCATTAATTCTTTTAATATCATGAGAAAACTTAACCAAGCGCTATTGGCGAGCGCCCTTTCGTTGTCTGTACTGTCGTGCGGCAACGTACAGGAAGAAGCCAGCTATCAGGTAATTCCTCTCCCCCAAGAGGTAAGTTTGTCACAGGCAGCTCCCTTCAAGTTGACCAAAGGTACCCCCATTGTTTACCCCGAAGGCAATGCACTGCTGCAACGCAATGCAGAATTTCTGGCTGACTATATCAACCAGGCAACCGGCTATAAGCCTGAAGTGAAAGCTGTAGCACCTGACAGCAAAAACAACGGTGCCATTGCATTGGCACTCGACTCGTCCATCACCAACAAGGAAGGATACGTACTGAAGACGACAGCTGACGGCATCTGCATCAGCGGACAGACGGAAAACGGTGTGTTCTACGGTATACAGACACTGCGCAAAGCTATTCCGGCAGAAGCCAAAGGAGCAGACATCGTGTTACCAGCCGTAGAGATTAAGGATGAACCACGCTTCGGATACCGTGGTATGCACCTCGACGTAAGCCGCCACTTCTTCCCCATTGAGTTCATCAAAGAATACATCGACCTGCTGGCCCTGCACAACATGAACACCTTCCACTGGCATCTGACTGATGACCAGGGGTGGCGCATTGAAATCAAGAAGTACCCGAAACTGACCGAAGTAGGTTCGCAACGCAAGTGTACGGTCATCGGCCACAACTCTGGCAAGTATGACGATACGCCTTATGGTGGTTTCTATACGCAGGAGCAGGCACGCGAAATTGTGAAATACGCACAGGAGCGCTACATCACCGTAATTCCCGAAGTAGACCTGCCCGGACACATGCTGGCCGCACTGGCTGCTTATCCTGAATTTGGCTGTACAGGAGGTCCGTACGAAGTAAGTCCTACCTGGGGAATCTTCGACGATGTGCTGTGCGTAGGCAACGAGGAAACCATGAAATTCCTGGAAGACGTGATGGACGAAATAATCGACATTTTCCCCTCTAAATATGTGCATATTGGTGGTGACGAATCACCTCGTACCCGTTGGGAGAAATGTCCAAAGTGCCAAGCCCGCATCAAGACAGAAGGACTTAAAGCTGACAAAAATCATTCGGCCGAAGATCGTTTGCAAAGCTACTGCATGACACGCATAGAGAAGCACCTCAACGAAAAGGGACGCCAAATCATCGGCTGGGATGAAATTCTGGAAGGAGACGTCGCCCCCAACGCTACAGTCATGTCGTGGAGAGGTAGTGCAGGAGGTATCAAAGCCGCCCAGATGGGCCACAACGTAGTGATGACCCCCAACACTTTCTGCTACTTTGACTACTATCAGACTGATCAGACTCAGGATGAACCGGATGCCATCGGCGGATACCTGCCTGTTGAAAAAGTGTACAGCTTTGAACCGACTGCCGAACTGAACGAAGAGCAGGCCAAACACATCCTGGGTGCACAAGCCAATCTCTGGACTGAATACATTCCATCGACCCAACAAGTGGAATATATGATTCTGCCCCGTATGGCAGCCCTGGCCGAAGTACAGTGGACACAGCCTGAAAAGAAAGATTACCAACAGTTTACCCAACGGCTGGTTAACCTTATGAAACTGTATCAGCGCGACGGACGCAACTACGCCAAGCATGTATTTGACCTCAAAGCCAACTTTGCCCCCAATGCAGAGAAGAAGAGTGTGACTGCCACCCTGAGCACCATAGACAATGCTCCTATCTACTATACACTGGACGGCACTACCCCTACAGCCTCATCGCAAGCCTACAGTGCTCCCGTTGAAATCAACCAAAGTGCTGACTTCCGTGCCGTGGCCATTCGCCCTGAAGGCAGCAGTAAATTAGTGGAAAAGAAAATATCATTTAATAAAGCAACTTTCTGCTCTATTGAATTACCCGATGTGAAGCCTGCTCCGAAATACACCTATGCCGGCGCCATCACCTTGGTAGACGGTATGAAAGGAACAGACAGCTACTCCAACGGAGCATGGCTTGGATTTATCGACGGTGATGTAACCGCAGTCATTGACTTAGGACAAGCCAGCAACATACAACGGGTAGCCACCGATGCTTTGGTAGACATGGGCAGCTGGATAGCCGGATGCACCGGGCTGACTGTATCTGTATCGGCCGACAACAAGAACTTCCGCCAGGTTGCCAGCCAGGATTTTCCTGCCGATACCGACTTTGCCAAGAAGCAGGTAGAAAACTATGAAGTGACTTTTGAACCGACTGAAGCCCGCTACGTAAAAGTAGTTATCAAACGTACACCCGCTCTGCCCAAGGGACATGCAGGCGAAGGCAAGACTCCCTATCTGTTCATTGACGAAATAGAAGTGGAATAATACCAGAAATAGAAATAACCACACAAATACAACGCAGGCTACGCAGCTTCTAAAGCCCATCCATCGGCTTAGGGAAAGCTGGTAGCCTGCGTTTCTTTTATCCTATCAGACGACAATCAAGCACAAACAAAGACTCTTCACCAAACGTCCTGTACCCACACTAAAACTCCACAAGAACAAGAATTAACCGCCCACACAGAAAGAGTACACTGCCAGTACGACAGAAGTTGACCATTAACAACCAGAGAACAGACTTCTAACATGAAAGAAACGTACTACCAACTTCAACAAAATTGGTAGTCACAACCTCTGACTATACCCAACAACAAGTTCTATTTGACATCCAACAGGAGCCTACAAAAAGTGAAAAGCCAAGAAAATGCAGCAACTTCCTACTTTTTAATGCAAAAAAGTGGGAAAAAGTGATACTTTGTATCTTTTTATTGTTACTTTTGCAACACTTATCAGAAATCAATAGAAACAAGCACTATGAAGAAGTACTATCAACATACAGTCACATCCATGTGCACCATGACCCTTAGGGGTTAGGGATAGTATTTTGTGTTTCTACGTGATACACTTTTTTTCAGCAGATTCTTTTTTATTTTTCCAACGGGACAGGAAGCAGACGCCAACGGATGCCTAACCTAACAGAAGCAAACCAGCCAGCCAACAGAGACAACAAGGCGTAGGCAGGATGCTTTGATACTCGGGATAAGGCACAAAAACAGACTCGTATTTTCCTTTCCGTTATTCAGTCTTACAAAAACAAAAAACAAATATATCATGAAAGTTATGAAATTCGGTGGTTCATCGGTAGGAACCGCCAGCAGCATTTTAAGCGTCAAACGCATAGTAGAAGCCGCTGAAGAGCCGGTCATTGTTGTCGTTTCGGCTTTGGGAGGCATCACAGACCAACTGATAAAGACATCAAAGACGGCAGCAGCAGGCAATGTGTCTTACGAAGACGACTTCCGCGAAATAGTCCTGAGACATGTGGAAATGGTGAAAGAAGTAATCCCGGCTGGCGAACAGCAGGCTGATGTGCAACGCAGGGTGGGCGAACTGCTCAATGAGCTGAAAGACATCTTTCAAGGTATATACCTCATCAAAGACCTGTCGCAAAAGACGTCGGACACCATCGTCAGCTATGGTGAACGCCTCTCATCGCTCATTGCGGCAGAACTGACCGGAGCCAAATGGTTTGACTCCCGACAATTCATCAAGACTGAAAAGAAGCACTCCAAACATGTACTCGACACAGAACTGACCAACATACTGGTGCGCAAAACCTTTGCCGACCTGCCACGTCTTTCACTGGTACCGGGCTTCATTTCTACCGACAAGGACACGGGCGAAGTGACCAACCTGGGTCGCGGTGGTTCGGACTACACAGCCGCCATTATTGCTGCCGCACTGGATGCCAGCCAACTGGAAATATGGACGGACGTGGATGGATTCATGACAGCCGACCCACGTGTCATCTCTACCGCCTATACTATCAACGAGCTGAGCTACGTGGAAGCCACGGAGCTTTGCAACTTCGGCGCCAAGGTAGTTTATCCGCCTACCATCTACCCCGTATGCCATAAGAACATACCCATCCTGATAAAGAATACATTCAACCCTTCGGGCGCAGGTACCATCATCAAACAGGAAGTATCTGCCCCCGAGAGCAAGGCCATCAAAGGAATTTCGTCCATCAACGACACGAGTCTGATAACGGTACAGGGTCTGGGTATGGTTGGTGTCATCGGTGTGAACTACCGCATATTCAAGGCTTTGGCAAAGAACGGCATCAGCGTGTTCCTCGTTTCGCAAGCATCGTCAGAAAACTCTACCTCCATCGGCGTGCGCAATGCTGATGCTGACCTGGCCTGCAAGGTACTGACCGAAGAGTTTACCAAAGAAATAGAAATGGGTGAGATTTCGCCTATCCTGGCAGAGAAGAACCTGGCTACGGTGGCCATTGTTGGTGAGAATATGAAACATACGCCGGGTATTGCCGGAAAGCTGTTCGGTACGCTGGGACGCAACGGTATCAACGTGATAGCCTGTGCTCAGGGAGCGTCTGAGACTAACATTTCGTTCGTTGTAGACAGCAAGTCGCTGCGTAAGTCACTGAACGTTATCCACGACTCATTCTTCCTGTCCGAATATCAAGTACTGAACCTCTTCATCTGCGGTATAGGCACGGTGGGTGGCAGCCTCATCCAGCAGATTCATAGCCAGCGGCAGAAGCTGATGCAAGAAAACGGATTGCAACTCAACGTGGTAGGTATAGCCGATGCTTCGCACGCCATGTTCTGTCGCGACGGTCTGGACTTGGCCAACTATCGCCAGGAACTGGCAGAGAAAGGTGAGAAGAGTTCGGTAGAAACACTGCGCAACGAAATCATAGGCATGAACATCTTCAACTCGGTGTTTGTTGACTGTACGGCCAGTGCCGCTGTGGCATCGCTCTACAAAGACTTGCTGAAGCATAACGTATCGGTAGTGGCAGCCAACAAGATAGCGGCCTCGTCGGAGTATGAAAACTACCGCGAACTGAAACAGATTGCCCGCCAGCGCGGTGTGAAGTATCTGTTCGAGACGAACGTGGGAGCCGGACTTCCCATCATCAACACCATCAACGACCTCATACACAGTGGCGACAAGATACTGAAGATTGAAGCCGTACTGAGCGGTACGCTGAACTACATCTTCAATAAAATCAGTGCCGACACGCCTTTCAGCAAGACCATCAAGATGGCACAGGAAGAGCACTACTCCGAACCCGACCCACGCATTGACCTCAGCGGCAAGGACGTTATCCGCAAGCTGGTGATTCTGGCTCGCGAAGCCGGTTACCGTCTGGAGCAGAGCGACGTGGAAAAACACCTCTTCGTGCCCGATGACTTCTTTGAAGGCTCGCTGGATGACTTCTGGAAGAAGGTGCCCAGCCTGGATGCTGACTTTGAAGCCCGCCGCCAAGTACTCGAAGCCGAAGGCAAGCACTGGCGCTTCGTGGCCCGACTGGAAGACGGCAAGGCATCTGTCGGCTTGCAGGAAGTAGGCATCGGCCATCCGTTCTACGGACTGGAAGGCAGCAACAACATCATATTGCTGACCACCGAACGCTACCGCGAATACCCCATGATGATTCAAGGTTATGGTGCCGGAGCCAGCGTGACAGCTGCGGGCGTATTTGCCGACATCATGAGTATTGCCAACGTGTAAATCCATTCTTTATTTATTAATCCGTATTTTCCAAGATGAAACACATTATTATATTAGGTGACGGAATGGCCGACTGGGCCGTGGACGAGCTGGGCGGAAAGACGCTGCTGCAAGCCGCCCACACGCCCTACATGGACCAGCTGGCTCGCATGGGTCGCACGGGACGCCTCGTCACCGTAGCACAGGGATTCCATCCGGGCAGCGAGGTGGCCAACATGTCGGTGCTGGGCTATAACCTGCCCAAGGTATACGAAGGACGCGGACCACTGGAAGCCGCCAGCATAGGCGTAGACCTGAAACCGGGAGAAATGGCCATGCGCTGCAACATTATCTGCATCGAGGGTGACAAGATAAAGAATCACTCGGCCGGACACATCACGACCGAAGAAGCTGATGTGCTGGTGAAGTATCTGGAAGAAAAACTGGGCGACGACCGGGTTAAGTTCTACACCGGCGTGCAATACCGCCACTTGCTGGTCATCAAAGGCGGCGACAAACGCATTGAGTGCACACCGCCTCACGACGTGCCGCTGCAACCCTTCCGCCCACTGATGGTAAAGCCCATGCCGGGCACAGAAGACATAGACAAACCTGAAGGCGAAGCTACCCTGACGCCCAGCCAGACGGCAGACCTGATAAACGACCTGATAATGCGCTCGCAGGAACTGTTGAAAGACCATCCGGTCAACCTGAAGCGCATGGCCGAAGGCAAAGACCCAGCCAACAGCATTTGGCCCTGGAGCCCGGGATACCGCCCACGCATGGAGCAGTTGGCCGACAAATTTCCGCAGGTGAAGCGGGGAGCCGTCATCTCGGCCGTAGACCTGATAAACGGCATCGGCTACTACGCCGGACTGCGCCGCCTGAACGTGGAAGGCGCCACCGGACTGTACGACACCAATTACGAGAACAAAGTGGCCGCCGCACTGGATGCGCTGAAGACCGACGACTTCGTCTACCTGCACGTGGAAGCCAGCGACGAAGCCGGACACGAGGGCAACGTGGCACTGAAGATAAAGACCATAGAGAACCTGGACAGCCGCGCCGTGGGTCCCATCTACGAAGCGGTGAAAGACTGGGACGAGCCCGTGGCCATTGCCGTCCTGCCCGACCACCCCACCCCGTGCAAGTTGCGCACACATACAGCAGAACCGGTACCTTTCCTGATGTGGCACCCGGGCATTGAGCCCGACGAAGTACAGACCTTCGACGAAGTGGCAGCCTGCAACGGCGTCTACGGACTGATGAAGGAAGACGAGTTTATTAATGAATTTATGAAAGAGTAGTTAAGGAGTTAAGAAGATAAGGAGTTAAGCCGATACTTGAAGTATACCGAAAACCTTTCATTCGGCTTAACTCCTGACTACTTAACTCCTCTCCCCTCCCCCTAATCAAAAAACAAGCAAAATATGAAATACTACAGCACCAACCTAAAGGCCGCCGACGCCACTCTGGAAGAGGCGGTTGTAAAAGGACTGGCCTCCGACCGGGGGCTGTTCATGCCACGTGAAATAAAGCCCCTGCCTCAGGAATTCTACGACCACATCGAAGAGCTCAGCTTTCAGGAGATAGCCTACCGCGTGGCCGACGCCTTCTTTGGCGAGGATATTCCGGCCGACACACTGAAACAGATAGTCTACGACACACTGAGTTTCGACGTTCCGCTGGTCAAAGTGACGGACAACATCTACTCGCTGGAACTCTTCCACGGCCCCACGCTGGCTTTCAAGGACGTGGGCGCACGCTTCATGGCACGACTGCTGGGCTACTTCATCCGCAAGGAAGGAAAGAAGGAAGTCAACGTGCTGGTGGCCACCTCGGGCGACACGGGCAGCGCCGTGGCCAACGGTTTCCTGGGCGTGAAAGGCATACACGTCTATGTGCTCTACCCCAAAGGCAAAGTCAGCGAGATACAGGAGAAGCAGTTCACCACGCTGGGCCGCAACATCACCGCGCTGGAGGTGGACGGCACCTTCGACGACTGCCAGGCACTGGTGAAAGCCGCCTTCATGGACCGCGAACTGAACGAGCACCTGCAACTGACAAGTGCCAACTCCATCAACGTGGCACGCTTCCTGCCGCAGGCCTTCTACTACTTCTATGCCTACGCCCAACTGAAGAAAGCGGGCCGGGCAGCGAACGCCGTGGTGTGCGTGCCCAGCGGAAACTTTGGCAACATCACCGCTGGCCTCTTCGGCAAGCGCATGGGACTGCCCGTGAGCCGTTTCATAGCCGCCAACAACCGTAACGACATCTTCTACCAATACCTGCAGACCGGCGTCTACTCGCCCCGCCCCAGCATAGCCACCATAGCCAACGCCATGGATGTGGGCGACCCCAGCAACTTTGCCCGCGTGCTCGACCTCTACCAGAGCAGCCACGAGGCCATCTGTGCCGACATCAGCGGCGCCACCTACACCGACGAACAGATAGCCGACACCATGCGCCAGGTATGGCAGGAGCACCGCTACCAGCTCGACCCCCACGGTGCCTGCGGATACCGGGCACTGGCCGAAGGATTGCAGCCGGGCGAGACCGGCATCTTCCTGGAAACGGCCCATCCGGCCAAGTTCAAGGATACGGTAGAAAAGATTATCGGTGAAAGCATCAGCATACCCGCCAAGCTGCAGGCCTTCATGAGCGGCGAAAAGCAGAGCCAGCCCATGAGCCGCGAGTTTGCCGACTTCAAGAGGTATCTGCTGGGATAACCCCGACACGGAAACAGGAATAAAAAAAGACCACAGCGAGCAGTTGGCTTCTGTGGTCTTTTTTTGTTTTATACCGTCCGAGAGGCGGACTAATCAGCGCGCCTCCATCCGACAGACGGAAGAAGACGCACCCTGTGTAGTTCAATTACTTGTTGCAGCAGCGAGGCTTCAGTTGCTTGAAGAAGTCGTTGCCCTTGTCATCGACGAGGATGAATGCCGGGAAGTCTTCCACTTCAATCTTCCAGATAGCCTCCATACCCAATTCTGGATATTCCACGCACTCGATGCTCTTGATGTTGTTCTGTGCCAGGATAGCAGCAGGGCCACCGATAGAGCCGAGGTAGAAACCGCCATGCTTCTTGCAGGCGTCGGTCACAGCCTGGCTGCGGTTACCCTTGGCCAGCATAATCATGCTGCCGCCGTGACTTTGGAACAGGTCAACGTAGGGATCCATACGTCCGGCAGTAGTCGGACCCATAGAACCGCATGCCATTCCCTTCGGAGTCTTGGCAGGTCCGGCGTAGTAGATAGGATGATCCTTGATATACTGAGGCAGGTCTTCGCCACGGTCCAGACGCTCTTTCAGCTTGGCGTGAGCAATGTCACGGCCTACGATGATGGTACCGTTCAGGCTCAGACGGGTAGCAACCGGATACTTGGTCAGTTCCTTCAGGATGTCGGCCATAGGCTGGTTCAGGTCAATCTTCACGGCATTGCCTTCGCCTGCCTGACGCAGTTCTTCAGGAATCAGTTCGCCCGGATGGCTGTCCAGCTTCTCAATCCAGATACCGTCCTTGTTGATTTTGCAACGGATGTTGCGGTCGGCCGAGCAAGATACACCCAGACCAACGGGGCAAGAAGCACCGTGACGGGGCAGACGGATGATACGTACGTCGTGAGCGTAGTACTTGCCGCCAAACTGTGCACCCAGACCGATGTTGTGAGCCTCTTCCAGCACCTTCTTCTCCAGCTCGATGTCACGGAAAGCACGGCCATATTCATTACCCGTAGTCGGCAGGTTGTCGTAGAAACGGGTAGAAGCCAGCTTCACGGTCAACAGGTTCTTCTCAGCCGAAGTACCGCCGATGACGAATGCGATGTGGTAAGGAGGACAAGCAGCCGTACCCAGCGTCTTCATCTTCTCAACCAGGAACGGAACCAGCGTCTCAGGATTCAGGATGGCCTTGGTCTCCTGATACAGATATGTCTTGTTGGCAGAGCCACCACCCTTGGTCACGCAAAGGAACTCATACTCCATGCCTTCGGTAGCCTCGATGTCAATCTGTGCGGGCAGGTTGCACTTGGTGTTCACTTCCTCGTACATGGTGAGCGGAGCGTTCTGCGAGTAGCGCAGGTTCTCCTCGGTATAGGTCTTATATACACCCAGCGACAGGGCCTCTTCGTCGCAATAGCCGGTCCATACCTGCTGTCCCTTTTCGCCGTGGATAATGGCTGTACCGGTATCCTGGCAGAAAGGAAGCAAGCCTTTGGCTGCCACCTCGGCATTGCGCAGGAAAGTCAGAGCCACGTACTTGTCGTTGTCGCTGGCTTCGGGGTCGCTCAGAATCTTGGCTACCTGTTCGTTGTGACTGCGGCGCAACATGAACGAAACGTCGCGGAAGGCAGCATTGGCCATGGCGGTCAATCCTTCCTTTTCAATCTTCAGGATAGGTTTTCCTTCAAACTCGCTTACAGACACGTAGTCCTTGGTAAGCAGATAATACTCAGTCGTATCCTTGCCCTTTTCGAACATGGGCTGATACTTGAACGGAGGTGTTGTTGCCATAATTACATTTGTTTAAAAGGTTGTTCAATCTTGATTGCCACAAAGGTAAGAAGTATTATCGAAATATTTCTTTAATCAAAAGCCTTTTCTTCCGGCACGGAGGAAGATTTTAGGATTAATTTATCAGCCATAGAGTAGCGGAACGAGCGGCCCGGACGGAACAGACCGAAGGTGCAAAACTGTCTTTTTGACACTTTGCATTTCCTATCACCTGAGAATCGCTTATTTCGGAGCACAGACAACAATGAACGGAAAAAACGACTCGAATTTCCGCAACCAACTATCTGACAGCGCGATAGCGAAATATTAACATTTAAACTAGCAAGAAAAGACTCGAAAAAGCAGGGAAAAGGAGCCGAAAAAGAGGCCCAACGGACCATCAACAAGCCAGCAGTTAACTGCTAACGACCAAGCAGTACACTGCCAGCGGACAAGGAGTACACTGCCAGCAGGAGAAATGCCAGTTTTTGTGCGAAAGATTGCCGCTTACAAACCGGAAGAAGCATCGTTTTACGGTGAAAAATCGTATGATTTTGGAGATAATCACCGATATTCGGCGGGTAAGGAACGCTATTTTACTCATTCTGATTTAATGACAAGTTAGCAAATCGGACATAAAACGGACAAAAAGAGAAGGGAACGGACGTAATAAGCGTCATTTTGATTTCTCTACTAATTTGCGCACCCTGCAATCAGCCTTACACCACTATGAAGGCTTGCCCTACGTAAGAAAAGTGCAAAGGTGTATGAAGGTCGTAACAACCAGTTTAGAATGAACAAAACTAGCATTGCAAACTTACATCAAGGGATGAAAAAAGAAGAAAACTATATCAATGCTTATAAAAAAGCTTACAGAACAACTATTGAAATACAAATCAGCACACAGATAACACTGATTATACAGATTTTCACTGATTCATTACATCATAAATCAAAAATTGCCTATTGCGGTCATCTGTTTAATTCCTTGTCATCTGTGTGCCAATTCCAGCTTTAGCCGCACACCTTCTTCATCCGCCCTATCAGCTCATCGCCCAACGCACTCTTCACCTCAATGTGCTTCAGCACAGCCGTAACGAACGGATTGCTCTCGAAGTCGCCACGCACCTGTTCAAAGTCCATTTCCTTCTCCAGCCGCGAGCCGTCGGCACCGAAGCCGGTCATGGAGGCCATGGAGAATTCTTTCTTAGCGTCCTCGTAGACCATGCGGTCGAGACCGATGACTGCCTCTTTCCACTTTTCGACAATGCGGATGATGTCGGCCGCAGTCATTTCGTCGGGCTTCACGCCGTAGAACTCTTCCAACTTCTCGTAAGCCCACGTCCACTCGTAGGTATAGTAGTTGAGGTGCATGCGCTCAAACTCGGCATTGATTTCCTTCAGCTTGTTGATATCGCCGGTCTCGATGCCGTCCATCAAGGCGTCAATCTCGCTCTTGGGAGCTATCAGGCCGGAAATGTCCACCCACTCACCGGTACCGATGGCTGTGTCGGGCTTGAGGCGAGCACGGATTTCAGAGTTGCTTTGGAAGTCGATGCCTTCCAGCCGCTTGATGACCGAGTTGCCTAAGAACTTGTGAATGGCTATTTCGTAGAACTTGATACCTTTGGCCAAGGCCGAGTTGCGTATTTTGGCACTGTGGAAGGAGTAAATATCGGACAGTTCGCCACTGGCATGGCGCAGATTGAGCAGCGTCTCGCGCCCCTTGAACATCTTCTGCACGGTGTAGGGACTAAGTAGATTGTAGTTGATGAAGTCCAACTTATTAGGGTCTTTGCGTCCGTCGCGCTTTGGCCACTTCTGCGCATCGCGGATGGTGCCCACGCTGCGCAGGTTGACGCCCGGCACCAGGTAGGTGGTGTTGTTTTGCTCTATCAGGTACGAGAAAGGCAGGTTAGATGTGTCCGAATGGTTGACATGGCGTCCCATGACCAGCGAGAAGGCGCCTACACGGGCGGGCCAAAGGATGTAAGAATCGGACGTGGTCTTGGCACCGCGCTCCAACGTACCCTGATGAATAGGACCCAGCTTGTACATGTGGTTGCTCTGGTTGGAGCCCGAACCGGCGTTCATGAACGAGAACATACCGGCAATGAGCAGCGTAGATTTATGGTGCGTCACAGTGAAGGGGCCGGCAAAGATGGCGCAAGCCTCGCCGTTCTCGCCTTGGCAGTTGCTGAAGAACAGGGAGTCGCTGGCTGAGTAGTTGTGTCCCAGTTTACAGGCCTGGCCTATGAAACAGCGGGTCAGCATGGCTCCGTCGTCCACGTGCGAACCGCTGGAGATAATAAAGTCGTCGCAGATAACTCCGTCACCAATATGCACCGGAGCCTCGGCGTTGCTGTTGATGGTACCGTTGGTCAACCGGCACGTGCCGCTGATGTGGCAATGGTCGCCGATGCGGACGTTGCGGATAGAGCCGGTGTTCAGAATCATCACATGACTGCCGATGCTGCCCACCTCCGCAGCGTGCTTGTTGGCATAGTAGTCGGTGATGGCCTTCATGCGGGCAATGAGTTGCGGGCGATGGCGATAAAGGGCCATGATGTAGGCCTGATGGGCGGAGAGTTTGTTGCTGATGGGCACTTCGCGACCGCCAGTTTCGTTCAGTACGGAGACTTCCACGCCATTACCAAACTTGGACAGGCCGTCCACCAGAATAATGTCCACGTTCTCGATGAAGGTATCGCTGCCAATCTCATAGTTGGCAATGTAGTTTTGGATGTTCTCGATGCAGCAGTTGTCGCCCACGATAACGTTGTGAAGTGTCACATGGCGCAGTCCTGCATGCTTCTTGATGCCCCCGGGCAAGGTGAACTCTTTCTGGAACACGCCCAGACGGACTTGTCCCGAAAAGCGGGTGTGATGCACATACTCGGTCGAAAAATCTTCGGACACGGTAACCTTTTCCCAATCGTCGGCCAGGCACGACTGACTTTTCAGCCGCGCCACCTCTTCTGTGGTCAAATTTCTGTAATTCATAACTTTACACTTTAATACTTTATTTAGTTGGCGCATAGATGCCCCGTCCGTAGGCCAATGTACTACCTGTCTGGGAAATGATTTTCCCAAACTGTAAGAAATGGTTTTACCTGACCAAGTGAGACGGCTTTTTCCACCACAATATTCTCACTGGTCACAGATGAGAGCTATTCTCATCAATGGCTTAGAACAGTTCTCATCAATGGCAGGGCATAGCCTCATTCGTAGGTGTCGTAGAGGAAGTCATTGTAGGGGTACTTCTGCACGTGCAACTGCTTGACGCGCTGATAAACTACCGTCTTCATTTCCTCCAGATTGATGCGCTCACGGGCGGAAATAAAGAGACAGTTGTCCTCCAGTTTGGCCATCCAGGTACGCATCAGTTCTTCAAGTGTCAAGTTTTCTTTTGTTCGGGGGGTAAGGTCGTCAGCCGCCTTCTCGATATACGAGTAAGCGTCTATCTTGTTAAATATGAGTATCATTGGCTTTCCGGCAGCGCCGATGTCGGCCAATGTTTTGTTTACTACGTCTATTTGCTCCTCAAAGTCAGGATGCGAGATGTCTACTACGTGAAGCAATAGGTCGGCTTCACGAACTTCGTCAAGGGTAGACTTAAAGGAGTCAACGAGGTCGGTAGGCAGCTTGCGGATGAATCCTACTGTATCAGAAAGCAGGAAGGGAAGGTTCTCGATAATCACCTTGCGCACGGTGGTATCGAGGGTAGCAAAGAGCTTGTTCTCGGCAAAAACCTCGCTCTTGGCCAACAGGTTCATCAAAGTAGACTTACCCACGTTGGTATAACCCACCAATGCCACACGGATTAACCGGCCACGGTTCTTTCGCTGTGTGGCTTTCTGTTTGTCAATCTCTGCCAGACGTTCTTTCAGCAACGACATGCGGTTCAGGATGATACGGCGGTCCATTTCGAGCTGGGTTTCACCCGGACCGCGAAGTCCCACCGAACCTTTTCCACCACCGGCTCCTGAACCACCTCCCTGGCGTTCAAGGTGTGTCCACAGTCGTTGCAAGCGGGGCAGCATATACTTGTATTGTGCCAGTTCAACCTGCGTCTTTGCATTAGCCGTCTGGGCACGCATGGCAAAAATATCAAGGATTAACGAAGTACGGTCCAATATCTTCACCTTCAGCTCTGCCTCTATGTTCCTTATCTGCTTGGCCGAAAGTTCGTCATCAAAGATAACCATACCTATTTCGCGCTCTTCTTCCTCCTCACGGCGGATGTATTCTTTTATCTCGTCCAACTTTCCTTTTCCTACATAAGTAACCGAATTTGCTTGGTCCAGTTTCTGGGTGAATCTCTTCACCACCTCGGCACCAGCCGTCTCAGCCAGGAAAGCCAGTTCATCCAAATATTCATTTGTCTTGCGCTCATCTTGCGTTTTAGTGATGAGACCTACCAAAATCGCAGTTTCCACCTGCGCCTCAGATATTACAAATTCTTTCATTCTTTCTATTTATAGTTTGTATCCATCGTTCCGTCAAGCTTTCAACAGGCCTGGCTTTTAACCAGTCATACATCCTCTCTCTGCCCAACACTCAATCTCTTGACAAAAAGAAGCCGCCTGCCGCAGGCAATTCACCTGCAGTAATCTTTTCATTCAGCTCCGTCACGATATCCTTATAATCTGCACGTCGTCCACAAGCCCATATTCCGGTCAGTGGATACTTATCAACAATATGCGCTAGCAAATCCTCTATGGAAGGCGCAGCAGGCAAAGCAGCATATTCAGCATAAGTATACGAAAGGAAAGCCACATTGCCGTTAATGCCCCGGTTGTCGAGCCAATACCCCTGCACCAGCTCTGTAGGAAGACACAACTGTCCCCCCCGTTTCAAATCGGCCGGATGCGGATAAGACACAATCCGACTACGCGAATCATCCATCAGCACCGGAACCAGCTGCGAATAATCCTTCTTCATCTTATATATATATACTACTGGCGAAGAAACGGCAGCACTGCCACCCTGCTTCACACCCGAGACGCCACTCTGAACAGGTTGCAACTTCACCGGCTGCCCTTCATTCATCTCCATGCTGTTAGTTTTCTCCACCCTTTTAAACGAATGGCAGGCGGTCAGCATTCCTGCTGCCGCCAGTACCATTACATATTTCATTATTGTAAGTTTGCTCATAGATTACCGTTTAATGAAGCGTCCGCGCAACATCGTGCCATCCGACAATTTCACAGTAAGGATATAATAGCCGGACGACAACTTATCTGCCGGTACTGTATAAGTTCCACCACCTTGGCCAGACAATTCACCTTGATAAAGCAACATACCAGAAGAAGCAAATATATTTACCTGCTCAGCATTGGCAGGGGCTGCAAAGCGAAGTTCGCTGTCAACGGGTTGACCGTAGATGACAAGTTTTGTCTTGTCGGCTTGCTGGTCTTCGATAGCAGATGGTTTAGTAACAGTAAAATAAAGATTCTTTTCAACAACTTGCGCATACTGCCCAGTCTTCATGTTATAAACAAGAAACGCCAGCATATATTCACCCGCTCCAACTTGTGGTACAAACTGCTTTGTAATAACAGATTCTACACCTGCCTCAAGAAAAACATCCACCTGCATTTGTTGCAAAATAGTACCTCCTGCTTTGGAAGCTATAGCCAATATTACAGGAGCACTATATACATTTCCATAACCCGTAATAGACAAATTCATTGTCACTTCTAATTCTCCGCCTTCTTCTATTTGCTCAGGACTCAGAGAATTATTCTTTATTTCCAATGTAGGAGTACCAACACCCGTCTTTATCGTGACTTCTTTATAATCAGAAAAAGCATAATAATAACCACCCCATGTAAAGGCTGGAGCCACATAATAATCACCTGCCTTCAAAGGCACTTGCTGATTATTCTGCACCATGTACAAGTCTACGTTAGCTTCATAAGTTTCAGTTTCTCCTGCCTTAAGCAAAGCTTGGGTCATATCTGAAACAGATAAAAACTCGGGGTCTGCATCACGGGTCAAAAAGGCGACACCTACCGTACCATAATATTCCGCATCAGTAGAACTATTAGCAAAAGTCAAACGGAAAGCTCCTTTATGATTGGTATACAAGTTATGAAGCACTTCTATGGAAGCTTGAAGATTTGCATCGACATTGAACGCTGAAAATTCTTTCAAAGAACACTCAGTTCCCTTCACCTCCAAAATAAACATTGTTTTAGAACCCTGACTGCCACGTGCACGCTGCCAAGTATTATCACGTGCTTCACGAGAAGCAGGATAAACCATATATGTTCCATCAGGTAAATCGGTCGGAATAATACAATCACTTACAGAAACGGGTCTATAACCTGATAATGTTGGTATATCCGAAGGAAGCTTCACACCACCAAGTACAGTCTGTTCACCATCTTTTTCAGCCACCAGCCCTAACAAGCCATCTTTATGGAACAGGGTTCCCATATTGTAAATCTCACTAATTGTAACTTTAAATGAAGTTCCCTTAGTCACAGTTTCAGGAATTTCCACATCACCCGACATCCAGTTAGAAACATAAGTTCCTTCTGTCGTAGGTTGGAAGCCAACAATCATACCTTGAGAAAAGACAAAGCCGCCTCCCAAGTTACTTCCACCACCAGTACCCGGATTCTCTGGGTCAAGAGAAGTTATTTCATAATATCCATTATTCATACCACTCCACCCCCAGTTAACATGGTACAAGTTTTGCTTGTCATAACCGTCAAGAACAAAAGCATGTCCAACTTCCAAAGATGCACCACTATAATATACAGGACGTCCAGAAGTCAATTCCTTCTTTAGTAAATCTTCCCATTCTTCTGAAGTGTACAAATCACGCCCCAGATATGTCACATTTTCATTATATCCAAAATAATCTATCAAAGCTTGAGGCACAATTTGTGATAGGGCTCCCGAACCGTTCGGATTATATGACATCTCAACAGCCACACCACATGCCAACATTAACTCCGCTACCGCATCAGCCTCTTCTTTCGAATAGCTTCCTGAATAATTGACAAGCATTTTATCCCACTTAAAAGTAGTAGCACCAAAGTCAAATGAAACAGTTTGTCCATTCAATTTATAACTGTGTGTACCAATACCTTTTGCAGGTGCTCCCCAATATCTCATAATCTGTGCCATTGCTGTTGCGACACAACCCGTTACGCTTCGGCTTCCCAGTATCATGGGACACATATTATTATACGGTTCACTTTGATCCCACATGATTTCTCCTTGGTCTGTTATCAACAAAGGTTTCACTTCCTCCGCATAGGTAGCGCGTGTCATTAACTTAGGTTCCACTTTTGGTTCAACACCCATCTGTGCTTCCTGATACACCGCATTACACAGTTCCATCCACATCAACAGGTTGTCGGGAAGATGAGTTGTGTTGAAAGCTCCTTTATCGGAATAAGCCAATACAGACTTCATACGGTCATCACCAGACACGATGACATAAGCATCCGTTCCGCGATTGAATACATAAAAGGCATTTCCCTCCGAAGTGCCACGTGTTGTGGCCGACTGCAAGAAATCGTTCGCAACAGCAACCAACTCAACTTCTGAAGTTGAACGGGTCTGTACTTGTTGAGTGAAGAAGGCACGAGCAATCTCCAATGCCTCTTCTGAAGTTCGCTGAACCGCCCACAACGGGAACGAAACCAAGAATGAAATCAAAAAGAGTAATGTTTTTCTCATAAGCAAGTCTTTTTTAGTTTTTAATCCATTAATTCCAACCGGTTCAGCAATGCCCAAACATTCACAAAACCTGATTTGCCATTTTCCAACAGCAGATTAGCAAAAGTACGAAAATATCCTATTACACAAACAATTCGAAGTATTTTTTTATCCGATTGATGCCCATAACTTATAGTTTCTTATCCTCAAATTACAGAAACCCACCCATAGGCATACTTTCTGATTATAACAAAAAGCGGAAAGAAGAGTTTATTTACGATTCAATACTTTCTCTCTGTATTCGGTCGGCGTCATTCCAAACTTATGCTTAAAACACTTGCTGAAATATCGCGGGTCATTGATTCCCACCATATAAGAAATCTGTGTCATGGAATATTCTCCCTCGGCAATCAGCTGTGCCGCCCGATTGATACGCATTTCTTTTATAAACTCCACAGGGGCCAATCCGGTCAAGGTTTTCAACTTCTTGAAGAATACCGAACGGCTGACCGCCAGTTCCTGCACCAGGTCATCCACCAGCAATTCACCATTATCCATATTCTTCTCCATCAATGCCACCAACTTGTCCATAAACTTTTTATCGACAGGTGACATTTCGTTCTCTTTCTTCTCTTCCTCTTTCTTTTCGCCCTCAACCACCTCAACGGTATTGGTCAACCGCTGCCTATAGAGTTCCTGCAATTTCAGACGCAATGAGAGCAGGTTCTTGACACGCGCCTTCAGATATGTCGCACTAAACGGCTTCGTAATATAATCATCCGCTCCATAATCCAGTCCGGCCAACTTGCTCTCAATAGCCGTTTTAGCCGTCAGCAATACAATAGGAATATGACTCGTAGTCATGTCGTCCCGCAGATTTTTAGTCATCTCTATTCCGTCTTTACGCGGCATCATGACGTCACTAATGATAATATCAGGCAAGTACTTCAGCGCCTTTTCATAACCTTCCACGCCATCGGCAGCATCCACCACCTTAAAGTCGTCGGCAAATATACTGCGCAAGAACAACCTCAACTCCGAATTGTCTTCCACCACCAACATCACGTTCTTCGCTCCGTTGCCATCCGCTTCCTCCGGTAAAGCCGCATCGCCGCCCTGCACAGACTGTTCATCCACCGCTCCAGCCGTCACCATACCCACCGAAGAATCGTCCTGCAAGAACTCGGCGGCAGCATCATAGTGCTCCTTGCCTTTCAGGAAACTTACTGTGAAGCAGCTTCCTTCGCCCAACTTACTGTCCACCGTAATGACAGCCTTGTGCATATCCACCAGTTCTTTTACCAAAGACAAGCCTATGCCCGTAGACGGATTGAAGAAGTTACGGTCGGCCATGTTCTCAAACCGCAAGAAGATAGACTTCCTCCGATTCTCGGCTATGCCAATACCCTGGTCTGACACCGATACATCCACCGTCTTCTCCGTCTCGTGCACCGATACGGTTATCTGTTTGCCGTTAGGCGTGTATTTAAAGGCATTCGAAATCAGGTTATAGACTATCTTTTCGTATTTATCGGCATCCACCCAAAGCTCATACTTCTCCTTGTCCGACTTGAACGTATATTCTATCTGATGCTCATCGGCCAGCGCTTCAAAGTTTTCCATAATCCGGCGCGTAAACTCCACTACCTCTATACGCTGCACCTGCATCTTCATTTTCTTGTTCTGTATTTTGCGGAAGTCCAATATCTGATTGATGAGCCTCAACATACGTTTGGTATTCCGTTCCACCACTTTCAGCTGTTCGCGGGTATCGGCCGGCAAATCCGTATGCTCCATGATATACTCCACCGGACCTGTAATAAGCGTAAGCGGAGTGCGCAACTCATGTGAGATGTCAGTGAAGAAACGCAGCTTCATATCCGTCATCTGATGCTCCATATACACCCGATGCTTCAACCGATAGATGGTGAAAAGGATATAAACCGCCGTAACAATGACCAGCAACACTAAAAGCACATACAGAAAATAAGCCAGCGGCGTTTCCCAGAAAGAAGGAAGCACTTCAATATTGAGCGTCCGCGTGTTGTCGCTCCATACGCCATCGGCATTTGTCGAGCGAACCTTAAACACATAATGCCCTTTCGGCAAATTGGTATAAGTGGCCGACCGCTGCTTGCCCACATAGTTCCACGACTCTTCAAAGCCTTCCAGCATATAAGCATACTGGATTCCGAATGGTTCAGCATAATCGAGCGCCGCGAACTGAATAGTCACAATATTCTTTTCCTTATGAGAAAGAGTCAGCTGTTCCGTACAATCCAATGCTTCCTTCAACACCGAGCTGTCGGCCGGAAGCACTTCCTTATTAGCCACCAGCAACTTGGACAATACAATAGGAGGCGTATACGAACTCTTTTTGATGGAATCGGGATTCAAGATAAAGATACCGTTGCTGGAGCCGAACAATACATTTCCCATAGATGTACAAAGTGAAGCCGCCTCGCTGAAGCGCACGGCAAACGGCAGACTCCGGTCCGTATAGTTTTCAAATGTCTCCGAAGAAGGTACAAACTTGCTGACACCATTCTCCGTACTCATCCACAGATTGCCATGACTGTCTTCACGAATGGAAAGCAATACATCTGAAGGCAAGCCATCCTCCACATTATAAGCTTTAAACACCGCGTTGTCGGCCTTATCCCATGACACCAGCTTGTTCAATCCGCCACCAAAAGTAGCCAGATATAATTCGCCGCTACCGGTTGAGATAATCCAATGCACGTCATTATTGCTCAACCCACTGCTTTCGTCTCCACCCCTGCGCATAAAATGATGGAATACGGCCTCTTCAGGGCGTTTGAAACTGCTATCCACTGCCAAAGCCCCCATTGTGGTGCCAATCCAGATGTATCCACGGCTGTCGCCCGTGATATAACGCACCTTGCTGCACAGTGCTATGGGATACTGGCTAAGCCGGTTCCTATGATTGATAAATACTTCCTTGCCATCCTTGTCAACTGTCAGATAGTTCAAGCCACCCGCAAACGTAGCCACCCAGATGCGTCCCTGCGCATCCTCGTAGACACAGTACACATCGTCATCGCTCAGGCTATACACATCGCTGCTCCGATGCTGGTAGCGGGTCAGTTTGTAGCGTGAGCCCTGCGGCTCGGCCTTCACCAGCCCGTCGCCCTTGGTAGCTATCCAGAGGTTATATTTGCTGTCTTCCAATATGAAATATACATTGCCACGCAACGGTGTGCCCGAAGTAGAGATGGTGCCCCCTTCAGTTAGGTATCCACGCTCACGACGGGCATTGTCGTACACACGCAGCTTGCCGTCTTTCAGTCCCACCCAAAGGTTGTGATAACGGTCCTCGCACAAGGCACGCACCTCGTTGCTCAACGACTCGTAGCGATGGGGCACAGGAGTCACCATCTTGAACTGCGAGCTGCGGAAAGTAGCTTTCTCCAGTCCCTTGGAGTGTGTACACAGCCACAAGTTGCCCTGACGGTCGGAGAAAGCCGCATGAATTTTATTGGAGAAGCGCCAGTCGTCGGACATCAGCTTATTATGGAAAGGCTTCAAGCTGTTGCTTTCGCGGTCGAAGTAGGAGAAGCCGCCACCGTAGGGATGTACCCAGGTGCGCCCCTGACAGTCTTCATGCACGTGGAAGGCCGGCCGCGACCGGTCGGTGCTGGTAGGTTCTACAGCCACCACTTCCTTCTTCAGCACTTGCGTATGGGCATTGAAATGCACCACCGTACCCTCTACCTCCTGCTCAAACCAGACTTCCAGACTGCTGTCAACGTAGGCCGACCTAAGCGGTGCCGAGGGGAAACGTTCAGCTCCGTAGTGCGTACTTGTGCCATCGGCCAGATTATAGACAAAGAAGCCATTGGTATCGGTGACAATCAGCACTTGCCCCTCATCCAGCCCCTGTACCGAAACGATGCGCGCACCTGCCGTGAAGGTCAGTTTCCGGAACTGTCCGCCCGACTTGCGATAACTCCACACGCTACCGTCGCCAGCTCCGAAAAGGACTTCAGCCCCGCAGTCGTAACCTGCCCTGAAAGAAGCCTCCCGACTGGTCAATCCCCCGTCATCGGCCAGGTAGCTCACCGGTTCACCTCCACCCGCCGGAATCATGCACAGTCCCCGGCTTGTCAAGAGCCACTCACGTCCGTTGGCATCCTCCAGCACATCGAAGACACGGGCTTCAGTCTGTTCACCTGAGCCGTCGCAATACCACTTGGAAGTCAGGCTGAAATTATCGGGAGAGGTACATACCCTGATAGCTCCCGACGTACGGGTGAGCAGCCACGTAGAGCCGCCCGGCAACACCTTGATAGCCTCAACAGCCGCCCGGTGTCCGTCCTTATCCTGTGCAGGCACCAATTCAAAATCTTCCGTACGCGGATTGAACCGGTAGACCTGCTCCGCATAGGTCTGAAGCCATAGGAAGCCATAGCCATCCTCAACCATCTCGTCCACACGGTTGTTTATCAGCGGCAACTGATTCTTCTTGCTGGCCTTGTATGATTTGAACGTATACCCGTCAAAGCGGTTAATTCCATCCCAAGTAGAAAACCACATCATTCCTTTCTTGTCCTGCAAGATACTCATGACCGTGTTCTGGGACAGCCCATCTTCCGAAGAATAATGAGAAAACTGACAATCGGGCTGAGCCATGCCGCCGATTGCCTGCAAAAGTACAGTAATTAGAAATAAGATCTTCTTCATTGTGTCCATCATTCGGTCGGTAAAGATACGTATTTCGGTGAAAAATCTTAATATCTTTGCCACAAATTCATACCTTTGACAGAAAAAGATTCAATATGACACCTACATTTTACGCTTTTCTGCTTGCATTTTGCACCGTGGCAAGCACGGCCACCGGCACCCCCGACGGACAAAGAAAAAACAAGAAAGACGAGACGGCACAGGCCGGCATATCGCGACAGACCGACAGCCTGAGCTACGGATTGGTAAAGAACATGCCGCTCTTCTACCAACAGCTGAAGCAACAGCTCACCTACCCCATGGCCTGGGGAAACACAACTGACACTGACTTCGGCGACTGGAAGCAGCGTACCCGCCAGGTACTGACCGACTGCATGCTGAACCAACCGCCGGCACCGGCCAGCTACGACATGACCGTCACCGACCGCGAAGAGTGCGACGGATATACGGCCCTGAAGATAACCTTCAACGTCTCCGGCTGGTACCGCATCCCCGCCCTGCTGCTGGTGCCCCGGGGCGACGGGCCTTTCCCGGCCGTGGTCATGCTCCACGACCACGGCGCACACTTCAGCATCGGCAAGGAAAAAATGATACGCCCCTTCCGTACAGACGGGGAAACGTTGCAGGACGCCGAACAGTGGGCACGCCAGTGCTACGACGGGCAGTTCACCGGCGACTACTTTGCCGCCCACGGCTATGTGGTGCTGGCCATCGACGCCCTGTTCTGGGGCGAGCGCGGGCGCAAGGAAGGCATCGACTACGACGGCCAGCAGGCCTTGGCCTCCAACTTCCTGCAAATGGGTGCTTCGTGGGGAGCGTTCATCAACTGGGACGACGTGCGCAGTGCCGAGTTCCTGGCCTCGCTGCCCTTTGTCGACAAAGAGCGCGTGGGCTGCCTTGGTTTCTCGATGGGTGCCTACCGCTCGTGGATGCTCGCCGCACTGACCGACTGCGTCAAGGCCTCGGCCTCGGTGTGCTGGATGAACACCACCGAACACCTCATGACGCTGACCAATAACCAAAACAAGGGAGGCTCGGCCTACTCCATGCTCATCCCCAACCTCAGACGCTACCTGGACTATCCGCACGTAGCCTGCTTGGCTTGCCCCAAGCCGACTCTGTTCTTCAACGGCACGCGCGACAAGCTCTTCCCGGTGGAGGGTGTGAAGGATGCCTACGACATCATGCGGCAGACATGGGACAGCCAGCAGGCCGGCGACCGGCTGGTGACGCGCCTTTGGGACGAGAAGCATTTCTTCAGCCGGGACATGCAGGAAGAAACGCTGAAGTTCTTCGACCAATGGCTGAAACAGGCCGACCGAAAAGCAGAATAAGCCCTCAAACGCGGTTTTGACATTCTGACACTTTGATTTCCTAATGCCCCGAGAATGCCGTATTTCGGACCGAGGGAGGCGTCGGCCGATTTTTTTGCGACGAAATTCCATAATCTGCTAACAGAAAGCGCGATAGCGAAATATTGACAGTTGAAATAGAAAAAACGGATTCGCCAAAAGCGCTCTCAGCACCCCTGAAAAGTCAGCAGTGGACTCGCCGCAAGTCAGCAGTTAAGACTTTTGCCGATAGCAGTTAAGACTTTAGCCGAAAAGTGTCTACTCCCAGCACGCCGTATTCGGACATCTGGCTGAAAAGAAAGCATGTTTTGAAGCACAAAAAGCAATGTTTTGCCCAAGAAGTGGCATAGTTTTGGGACAAAAGAAGGTATGTTTTGCACCCCAAAAGCCCGGATTTGCCCCAAAAATTCCCTATTTTAGCATTTCCAAAATAAAGACGTGTCAACAGAAATGCCACATTCCGTTCATTATGACAGAAAAAGAGGCCCGCCCCTGTCTTTATGGTCAGACAAGAACGGGCCTCTCAAGCTATGGATTCACCCTATTTCAGCTGTTTCTTTATCCACTCCAGGTGTCCGCGCTCGGTGTCTTCCGACGTCCAATGCTCGTTGATGGGCGTCAGCAGCGCTTCCTTAGGGCCGGAGAGCAGATTGTAGACAATGTAGCTCGTGGTGGGTGGGCAGACATCGTCGTTGTATCCCCAAGTCATGTAGACCGGAGCCGTAATCAGCCGGGCAAAGTTCACCACGTCGTAGTAGGCCATCGTCTCCAGCTTGGCAGGTGTATCCATGCCCGCCTTGCGGAAGAAGTGCGGATAGCCTCCGGCGCGTCCGGCCTTATAACCGGCCATGTCGCTCAGCGCAGGATGATTGGCCACGCAGGCGGTAACCCGCTTGTCCAGTCCGGCCGTAATCAGCGCCAGGGCACCTCCCTGGCTGCCGCCCTGCACCACCATGTTCTTGCCGTCCCACTCGGGCAACGAGGCCAGCAGGTCGATGGCCCGCACGCAGGCCAGGTAGACGCGCTTCATGTAGTAGTTGTCGCGGTTGTCCAGTCCGTTGGTCAGGTAGCCGTTCTCCTTACCGTTGAAGGCGGCGCTCACCTCGGCAAACTCCTCGGCCGTCATGGTCGGATTCAGGCCGTGTATCTCTATCTCGAAGCGTATGAAGCCGCTTTCGGCATAATACCTGTGGCGCATGGGGTCTTTGATGGTCTTGATGCCCGCGCCCGGCGGACAGAGCACGGCAGGACAGCTGCCCGGCTTTGCATCCTTGGGATAGAACAGGTAGCCGTAGATGGACTGCCCGCGGTTGTTGAGTTGCAACTTCACGAGGTAGCAGTCCATGCGGTCGGTGCAATATTCCTCTGCCCGCTCCTTGGTATATTTCAGCGGAGTCTTGGCCTGCTCGGCCAAGTTCTTCTCCCAAAAGTCGGCGAAATCAGCAGGCATTTGGGTATAAGGACGAAGTTTTTCGGGCGAGAAACCCACTTTCACGTGGTGACGATAGGTCTTGTCGCCTATGCGGGCCGTCAGGCGGCAGTCGCGGAAGCCGGGTTCTTTCATGGTCCCCAGGCCGATAACGGCCTTTCCGTTCTTCAGCTTCACGCTGCCGCGGGTGTCGGCAGGCATCATGTCGCCGCCTATCTCATAGTCCACCTGCACGCCGTCCTGCGGAATGCCGTATTTGTAAAACTGCACTTCCACACTGGCTTGCTCGCCAGTCTTGTAGAGCCAGTCGGCATGGCTGGGTACCGTCACCCACAGCATGTCGCTGCGGTAAGGATAGTTCTCGGCCTGCACGGCCAGTATCAGGAAGAATAAAAACAGGAAAGAACTTACAATCTTTTTCATGGCGCGCCTCATCGTTTAATGTTCAACAAAGCATTGCCGTTCGCCATCGGATTCCAGCCGTCGCGGCCTGCCAGCACTTCCTGCATGGAGTATCCCTTCAGGTCCTTCAGCTGGCGCGAGAAGGCAGCCCGCTTCTGCGGTGCGGCTCCGTCACCCGTACTCTGGTATTCGGCATAGTTCACGGTCTTCTCGGCTTCCTTCTTGCCCCAGTTGTGCCAGCCGGCTGGCACGATGTGGCCTCCGAGGTTGCAACGCACAAACACCGCCTGCGCATAGGGACGCCACGGACGCGACAGATAGACGCCTTCCACACCTTCGTCCGCCGTGAGGAGGCAATCGTAGAAAACGTAGCCATAGGCCTGACCTTCGTAAGTAGAGGGGGCGGTCACGTAGCCCTTGCCTTTGCTGTGTATGTGGCAGCGGTCAAACACGGCAGTCGACCAGCCGAAGATGAAGTCCACCGTGCCCTCAATGTAGCAGTCTTCGTAGTATTGACGACAGCCCTTGCCGTAAGTATAGAGCGTATCTTGGAAGCCCAGGAAGCGGCAGTGCTTGAAGTAGGCGCGGTCGGCACTGACAAAGCAGGCCACGGCCTGACCCACCGGGCCGGCGGTATTCTCGAAGGTGATGTTCTCGGCATAGAAGTCAGGCGCGTAGATGTAGCAGGTCGACGAGCCCGATGTACCCATCTCTTCGCCAAAACGGTTGGGCTTGCGGGCGTAGTCGTTACCGCTGATGACGGCTCCGTCCTGGCCGATGAGCGACACGTTGATTTTGCAAGTCGGCACCACGAGTTTCTCATAATAAACGCCCGGACGTACCAGAATGGTGGTGCGGTGATTCTTCCGATGATCGGGCACGGCATTGATGGCCTCCTGCACGCTGAAGAAGTCGCCGCTGCCGTCCTGTGCCACTACCAGGTCGTAGTGGCGAACGTAGGGAGCCAGAGCGGGGACGGCTTTGGCAATAGCATCGACGGCCAGTCCGGCCACGGTGCGTGCTCCCTGCACGTTGAGGTGAGTGTTGTCTTCACGTCCCTTGGGCATGGCAGGTACGGTGTTGGCAGGTACCCACATGAACAGCTTCTTCGACTCTACTGGTCCCAGGCCTTCCACCAGTTCGTGGGTTATACGGTTCATGTCTACAAAGGGAACATTCAGTTCGCGGGCCACGTTGCGGGGCGAATCCAGATAGGCTCCGTGGGTGTCTATCAGGCGGTCGCCTTCCTGCGGGTGCTCGGCGCGCGCCTCGTGCTTGGCGTCGGGGTTCAGGCCCTTGCGTATGTCGTCCTGGCTGATGGCGTCGGCAATGGCATTGCCATCAGCAGTCCCGAAGTTACGGCGCACAATGGAGTTGAACAGCACGGGTATGCCGCCCTTAGCACGTGTTTCATTGACAAAGCGGCGCAGATTGTCGTCGAAGGTGGAGCCGGCGTCGGTATGTCGTTTGGGGTCAGCCTTCTCGTCGTTGTGTCCGAACTGGATGAAGACGTAGTCGCCCTTCCTGATGAGCGAAAGTACCTTGTCCCAGCGGCCTTCGTCTATGAAGCTCTTGGAGCTGCGGCCGTTTACGGCATGATTGTCAACACGCACTTCCTCCGAAAAGAATCCCGGCAACATCTGACCCCAGCCTCGCTCGGGGTTGCCGCCCTCCAGGTTCTTGTCGGCCATGGTGGAGTCGCCAATCATAAATACGGTTATCACGGGTTTATCGGTCTTAAAGGCCGAAAGGACCAGAAACAGGCCCAAAAACAGAATCAATTGTCGTTTCATGCTTTTCATATAATATGCCCGCCCACCATCTGGGCAGGCCCGGTAAAACGTTGTCGGTATATATAATAAGGTGTAAAAACAGCCTACAGGGGATTCCACTGTTTGCAAAGGCCAAACAGATACTCGGTGTCGTCATAGCGGGCGGCCTCTTCGTCTGTCAGCTGGCGGGCCCACTTTACCCGTCCGTCCGTAGCGGCGCCCTTGCCGGTACATTTATACTCGGCATAGCGGGCAGTCCGCTCGTTGGCTTCATTGCGCCAATTGTCCCAGCCTGCCGGACAGATGTGTTTACCCAGCTGACAGCAGATGAACACTGTTGCCGCATACGGGCGCCACGGCCGGCCCAGATACACCTTGTTAACTCCCAGCGCTGCTGTCAGCCGGCAGTTGCGGAAGACATAGCCCACGGCTACATCTTGTGGAGTGGATGCGGCAGTGATATAAGAGTTTCGTTTGCTGTGGATGGTGCAATCCTGAAATAAGGCGGTAGAAGGGCCGAAGATAAAGTCTGTCGTTCCTTCAATGTAGCAGTTCAGAAAGCACAGGCGGGTACCGGCCACACCGGTGTAGACGGTATCCTGGTTGCCCAGCAGCCGACAGTTTACAAACAAGAGGCGGTCGCCTTCGGTATGCAGGGCTACGGCCTGCCCCAACTGGGCGGCATTGTTCTCAATAGTAAGGTTACGGAAAGTCAGGTTATTGCCTTCCACCTTCAAGGTATAGGTGCGGAAAGTACCCATTTTGTTGATGTTGGCATGGTCGTCGTAAGTGATAATCGTCTTTTCGGCATCTTCACCCACGAAGTCCACGTTCTGCAACCAAGAGGGTACAACCACCTTCTCCTTATACAGTCCGTTCTTTATCAGGACTGTCACCTTATAGTCCATGAAGGCGCGGATGCCTTCCATGGCTTCGGTCAAAGTGCGGTAATCGCCTGTTCCGTCACGCGCCACAACGAGCGTATCCTTCCACTGCGTGGCAGAATGCAAGGCGGCAGCACTGCACATCAGCAGAACCGCCGCCATGACAAACAATCTTTTTCCCATTGTTCAAGCCTATTTCTGACAGACAATATCCTTCACTTCCTGAAGACGCTCATATTCCAGGCTGGCCATGATGAAAGGACCTACGGCCTTGGCGTCATTCGCACGGATGGTTTCATTAATATAATAGGTATAGTCACCCATCCGATAGTTCTTGCCACCCAAACCGGCCACGGCACAGGCTTGGGTAATGGATACCAAACCGTTCTCATCCACTTCGATGAAGTGTTTCAGTATGCCCTCATATCCCTTGATGGCCACCTGCAGGTAGGACTTGTCTATATATCCCTTACGCACTCCCTTGAACAAAGAATAAACAAACATGGCCGAGCAGGAAGACTCCAGATAGTTGCCCGGTTCACCGCTCTTGTCCAAAACCTGATACCACAAGCCTGTCTTGGCGTCTTGCAGACGCTTTATCTGTGTAGCCACGTTGTTCAGGATAACCAGCATGGAGTCGCGGCCTGCCTCATGTTCGGGAATAAACTCAAGTGCATCGACAAACGCCATGGCATACCAGCCCAGTGCTCGTCCCCAGCAATGTTGCGACTGTCCGGTTACAGGGTCGGCCCAACGTTCCTTGCGGCTGACATCGCAAGCATGACGATATAAACCATTCTTGGGGTCGTATGTATGGCGGGCTGCCATGAGGAACTGATTGACAACATCAGGGTAAACTTCTACCTGGTTGTTACGGAAAGCATATTCGGCATAGAAAGGTGCGCCCATATATATTCCGTCCAGCCAAACCTGATTGGGATATACCTTCTTGTGCCAGAAGCCACCGTCGGCATTGCGCGGATGACTGTCAAACTGGCTACGCATCAGGTCAAGCGCCTTCTTGTATTTGACATCCTTAGTCTGTTCATAGATGCGGAATATGAACTTTCCCGAATTGACCCGGTCCAAGCTGTACTCTTCAAGCTTGTACTTCTTGATGGAGCCGTCAACATTCACCATTGTATCCGCATAAGCCAAGGCATATTTATAGAATTTCTCATCCCCATACCGGTCGTACACGTCGAGCATGGCTTGCAACTCAAGACCATGACAATAATCCCATTTCAGCTTAGGCTGGAAGTCCAGCTGCCACGACTCCGGGCAACGAATCATTTCAGATTCAGACATACGTACAGACCACGGCTGGTCGACACTGACACGTTGTGCTTTCATTGCACACGGCAACAACATCAATACTCCAGCCACAAAAAGTTTACAAACGAAGTTCTTTCTCATGAATTTGTTTTTTTAGGTATTAGACCTTAATCTTTTTAGCGAAACAAAGATATGGTATTCTCCAGAATACGGTGTGCATTTTTCAACGCAGTAGGTGTATTTTTTGTTTTTCGTGTGCGCAAACAGCAAAAATGTGCACGCCAACGGTCAAAATCGTCCATTTTTACTTTTTTCACCAAAGATTATCCCCCTCTTGATTTGATTAATTAAGAAAAGGTCTTAATTTTGACCCCGAATTCAATTATACCATAGCAAAAACATAATCTATTATCAATTTAAATCTCAAAAGAATGGAGCAAGTTTTCAGTTATATCATTGCCCTTGGAGCGTCGGTAATGATGCCTATTATTTTTACAATTATCGGTTTGTGCATCGGAATGAAATTTGGCAAGGCTCTGAAATCAGGCCTTTGCGTAGGAGTAGGTTTCGTTGGATTAGGTGTAGTCACAGCCCTGCTTACAAATAATTTCGATAGCCCTCTGAAGGCAATCTCTGACCTCTATCACTTACAACTGAATGTATTCGACATGGGATGGCCCGCTGCCGCTGCCGTTGCCTATAACACAGCTGTAGGCGCATTAATCATTCCAATCTGTTTAGGCGTAAACTTATTAATGCTCATCACCAAGACTACCAGAACAGTAAATATTGACTTGTGGAACTATTGGCATTTCGCCTTCATCGGCGCTGTTGCCTATTTCGTTATGGGCGAAAGTTTGGCATGGGGCTATTTCGCAGCCATCATTTGCTACATCATCACATTGGTATGTGCCGACCTTACTGCCGAAAAGTTCCAGAAATACTACGATATGAACGGTATTTCCATACCACAACCTTTCTGCCAAAGCTTCACTCCGTTCGCTATTCTTATTAACAAAGCATTGGATAAAATACCCGGATTCTCTAAGTTAGATATTGATGCCGACGGAATGAAGAAGAAATTCGGTGTAATAGGCGAGCCGCTTGTACTTGGAGTTATTGTAGGTATGCTTATCGGATGGGCTGCACAGCTGGATATAAAGAAAATCCTGTTCTTAGGCATTACCATGGGAGCTGTTATGGAACTGATTCCTCGCATCACTTCACTCTTCATTGAAGGTTTGAAACCTATCTCTGAAAAAACTTCAGAACTGGTAAAGAACAAATTCAACGGCAAGAAAGTGCATATCGGTATGAGCCCCGCTTTGGTCATCGGTCATCCCACTACTTTGGTAGCATCAGTCATTTTGATTCCGGTCATCCTGGCATTAGCCGTTTTCCTGCCGGGCAACCAGTTCCTGCCACTGGCATCATTAGCCGGTATGTTCTACCTGTTCCCAATGATACTTCCTTATACCAAAGGAAACGTATTAAAGACTTTAATTATTGGTTTGATAATGCTGATCCTCGGATTATATTTTGTAACCGACATGGCTCCTGACTTTACAATGGCTGCCAACTACGTTTATGCAGAAACACAAGATCCTGCAGCACATATACCCGAAGGTTTTTCAGCTGGAGCCATTGACTTTGCCTCTTCTTTCTTCGGATGGACTATCTACAGAGGCGTGAAGCTGTCCTATGTTGGTGGTGCAGTACTGACACTGATTGCCATCGCCTTGATGCTCATCAACCGTCGCATCATCGTACGTAGCGAAAGAGCTGCTAAAGAAGCCGCTAAATAAACAAATGAAATAATACTTATTTAATTTATATCGAATATGAAAAGATTAGCAATCGCATTTATGCTGGGATTCGCTGCCATGACAGCCAATGCCCAAATGAACTACAAAGTGCAGACAGCTTGTCATCCTGACGACGTGAAGCACTACGATACAGAACGTCTGCGTAACTCTTTCATGATGGAAAAAGTAATGGCACCCGACGAAATCAACCTTACTTATACACTTTACGACCGCCTTATCTACGGTGGTGTAATGCCAGTCAACAAAGTGCTGAAGTTGGAGACCTTCCGTGAATTGGGGCCAGAAATCACTTATTTCCTGGAGCGTCGCGAACTGGGTGTCATCAACATCGGCGGTGACGGTGTAGTAACCGTAGACGGTAAAGAGTACCCGATGAAATACAAAGAAGCCCTCTATGTAGGTTGTGGCAACAAGGAAGTTACCTTCAAGAGCAACGACGCTACCAAACCGGCTAAATTCTACATCAACTCAGCACCTGCTTACAAGCAATATGTAACCCAGCTGATTACTACAGACGTGAAGGCTCAGAAGGCAGAACCCAAGAAATATGCACTTGCCATTTCTGACCATTACGGAAAGATGGAAGACAGCAACGACCGTGTTGTTAACCAGCTCATTGTAAAAGATGTATTGGAAAGAGTAAAGAACGGTGGTACCAACCAGCTGCAAATGGGTCTGACTGAACTGGCTCCAGGTTCTGTATGGAACACAATGCCTGCCCACACGCATACCCGCCGTATGGAAGCTTACTTCTATTTCAATGTAGCCGAAGGCAACGCTATCTGCCACCTGATGGGTCAGCCTCAAGAAGAACGCCTCGTTTGGTTGCATAACGAGCAAGCTATTACTTCACCCGAGTGGAGCATCCACGCTGCTGCCGGAACCCGCAACTACTCGTTCATCTGGGGTATGGCTGGTGAAAACCTGAAATATAGCGACAAGGACGAAATCAAGTATACTGATATGAAGTAATCTGAGTGTATATTGCCACACTGTCTGAACCGGTGTAGCTGGACACTTTGAGGCCACGTCCTCCATGCTTGAGGAAGCAAACTGGGTATCTCTGACGCCCGATTTGCTTTCCCAAGCATGTTTGCATGTTAAAATGGAGTTATTTCCCATAATGCTAACCTTGGCATTATAATACAGAAGACACTAACCAAACACAACAAACACCGTCATCAAAAAGAAAACACATTCCATAAACTACATGTTTCGAACAAGGCCTTTTACACAAACATTTATACCACTTTCTACACGCATTCTACCAAATATTCCACGCTGAAGAAATGTTTAAATCCTATATTTGCAAACCCAAAAGAATATAAATCTACTATCATGACAACAAATCAAGACAAGAACAAACAAATGACCAACTACAGATGGATCATTTGTGCTATGCTATTTTTTGCGACGACAGTAAACTACATGGACCGACAAGTTCTTTCACTGACCTGGAAAGACTTCATCGCCCCCGAATTCCACTGGAACGACGCACACTACGGTAACATCACCGCCATTTTTTCTATTGTTTATGCTATTGCCAACCTGTTTGCCGGACGCTTCATTGATTGGATGGGAACCAAGAAAGGCTATCTTTGGTCTATCGGAATCTGGTCGGCAGGCGCATGTATCCATGCTCTGTGCGGATGGGCAACAGAACACACACTGGGCATCCACAACGCACAGGAGATGATTGGTGCCACCGGCGCACTGGCATCTACCATCGCCATTACCAGCGTCTACTACTTCATAGCAGCCCGCATTGTACTGGGAGTAGGCGAAGCCGGTAACTTCCCCGCTGCCATTAAAGTAACAGCCGAATATTTCCCTAAGAAAGACCGCGCCTTCTCAACTTCTATTTTCAATGCCGGTTCCACCATCGGAGCTTTGGCCGCACCGGTCAGCATCCCGCCTTTGGCACGTTATTTCCAAGACTTGGGTATAGGTAACGGCTGGGAAATGGCTTTCGTTGTTATTGGCGGTCTGGGCTTCATCTGGATGGGTATCTGGATGTTCCTCTACAAAAAGCCACAAGAGAACCCGCACGTCAATGCAGCCGAACTGGCCTACATACAACAAGACAAGGAAGAAGAAGACAAGCAAAAACAAGAAGCCAGCAAGAAAGAAGAAAAGAAACTCTCCTTCCTGCAATGCCTCCAGTATCGCCAAGCCTGGGCATTTGCCATTGGTAAGTTTATGACCGACGGCGTTTGGTGGTTCTTCCTCTTCTGGACGCCCGCTTACATCAGTGACGTGTATGGTTTCTCTTCCGACAGCGGAACTGCACAGTTGCTGATATTCGTACTCTACGCCATCACCATGCTATCCATCTACGGAGGCAAGCTGCCCACCATCATCATCAACCGCACAGGAATGAATCCCTACGCTGCCCGCATGCGTGCCATGCTCATATTTGCCGTTTTCCCCTTGCTCGCCCTCTTTGCACAGCCACTGGGTGCTTATTCTTATTGGTATCCCATCATTATCATCGGCATAGCCGGAGCTGCCCACCAATCATGGTCAGCTAACATCTATTCAGTGGTGGGCGACATGTTCCCCAACAACGCAGTTGCCACCATTATAGGTTTCGGCGGTATGGCAGGAGGTATAGGCGCATTCCTTATCAACAAAGGTTCAGGTATGCTGTTCACCTACGCAGCCGGAACTACCATGATTGACGGCAAAGAAGTAGAAATGACCGCCAAACTACTGGAAAGCGGTGCCCAATACGTACAACCCGCCATGCACTTCATGGGCTTTGAAGGAAAACCCGCCGGCTACTTCATCATCTTCTGCATCTGTGCCGTAGCCTACCTGCTGGGATGGTGCATTATGAAAGCGCTGGTTCCGAAGTATAAACCTATCGTGGTTGACTAATTAGGAACGCTCCAAATATAAAAGAGCTCTAAAGTGGATACATCAGACAAATTCCACTTTAGGGCTCTTTTTTTATTCTTAGCAGTTAACTACTATTAGCACAACAGTTCCTCAATAGCCAAAGCGACTCATATTTTATACAAACTTACATCAGCAATAAACATACTAAATCAACACGCTGGTCTTCACAACGCACCCAAACATGACAACAATAAATACGAAATATTCCTGGCCTCTCCCTACTTCTCCATATCCAGCTCCCTCCACTCCACTTTATCGGGCACAAGAGTCCGGCCTGTCACCTTCTTGTTATGTCCCCGCCGATACTCGGGAATAAAGCGTACATGCACTTCCTTGAACTGGCGAGCACTCACCTCTTCCGGCGTATCCACTCCCCGACCGCCGGCCTTGCCCGTCAGATAGAAAGTGCCCAAACCATCCAGCTTCACCGAATAACCGTCCTTCAGCATATCGCCCAACACCTCACCCAAACCGAGCAGCACGGCATACGTATCGCCCTTGCTCACGGTAGACATGACCGACAACCGCTTGGCCACATCGTCCGTAGTCCACGTCCCGATGGTAAACGAACGCGGATACCACTTACCTTTCTGTTTTTGTTTCTTGTAAAAAGCCATATTCTTCCGTTATTTAGTCCACAATGACGCTGCCAAAGCATGACTTTGACAATCCCGTTCCAGTACTATTGATATAAATTATCCAGGATGATATATGAAATCATATTACTTGATTCCTATAATCATTATACATGATTTCTATTATCATATTACATGATTTTTCATCAATTCACAAAGATAACATGCTAAAAGCAGATAAACAAACAGGAAAAGCCAGTAATTAAGCAATCCCGGAAAGTATTCGTATCTTTTCATAAAAGAGACTGCGGTTCGGTAAGCTAAACCTGAAAACTTAGTTTTCCGTTTGTCTCTACATTCACCTTTCATTATCTTTTCCTTCTCTACACTTGTACATGTTGACTAATATACCTAACTTTGGCACCAACAAAGAAAAACAGACGACGGAACAACAACAAACACATTATAAAATTAACCGAAAGGGACGCTATTGTCAAACTATTAATAAATTACAAGCTACTATGAAACATTTATTTTTAGGGCTGCTTGCTGCGGCGGCCGTATTTACATCTTGCAACAGCAGCAAACCCGAGTATCAGACTATCACTACCCCCACTGGCACGTGGGAATTGGTATGGGACGATGAGTTCGACTACACCGGACTGCCCGACTCGACCAAGTGGAGCTATGACACCGATGGCAATGCCAGCGGCTGGGGCAATAACGAGGCACAATTCTATACCAGCGGTCGCAAAGAGAACGCCTGGGTTGCCGATGGCATGCTGACCATCACAGCCTTGAAGGAAGCTATGGGAGGCAAGCAATACACCTCTGCACGCCTGCGTACCAAAGGTAAAGGCGACTGGCTCTACGGCCGCTTCGAAATCCGTGCCAAACTGCCTACCGGCAAAGGAACATGGCCAGCCATCTGGATGTTGCCCACAGACTGGGCTTATGGCGGTTGGCCTTCAAGTGGCGAAATTGACATCATGGAAAATGTAGGCTACGACCCTGATACCATCGTAGGTTCTGCTCATACAGAACTCTACAACCACGTAATGGGTACACAGAAAAATGCGCGAGTTGCCTATCCTGATTGCTACACGGCATTCCACGTCTATGCCCTGGAGTGGGAAGCTGACGAATATCGTCTCTATGTAGATGACAACCACTACTTCACTTTCAAGAACGAAAAGAGCGGCTACAAGGCATGGCCCTTCGACAAACCTTTCCATCTCTTGCTCAACCTGGCTATCGGTGGTAACTGGGGCGGTGCACGTGGCGTAGATGACAGCCTGCTGCCACATAAGTTCTTGGTAGATTATGTGAGAGTTTATCAGAAAAAAGACGCTGCAGGCAAGTAAGCCTATTTACATGCTCTTAACCTCTATACCTTTCTGCCCGTCAATATTGCCGGGCAGAAAGTGTTATCTTTATTATTATGAAACATTACCTCATCTATATTGTTTGCCTGCTCTGTGCACTCCCTGCTGGCGGACAAACACCCGACTATGCAGATAATCCGGCTCAGTATGTCAATCCGTTCATAGGCACTGCAAACAGCGGCAATACACATCCTGGTGCCATTGTCCCTTGGGGCATGGTATCCGTATCACCCTTGAATGTCGACCTGCGCACTCCGGGATATCATGCTGTAGGTTATGAATATGGCCATGAGTCATTTTTTGGCTTCAGCCATGTCAATCTTAGTGGTGTAGGCAATCCTGATATGGGTAGTATTGTACTGATGCCAGCTACTACTCAAGATTCGCCCGGCATGGTTACCGAAGGTACAAGCTATAGCCATGAACATGCCGAGGCTGGATATTATACAGCCGAAGTCGGCCCCTCACATATCCGCTCCGAGGCAACCGCTACCCTTCGCAGTGGCATGATGCGCTTCATCTACCCTACTAATGTTGCTCCACGGTTATTTATCGATTTGGAGCGTGGCCTTAGCCGCAACAAAGGAGCAGTGGTGCGCATTGTGAACGACACCTTAATAGAAGGATACAAAGTTGATGGCGGATTCGGCCGTGCGCCAGAGCATCGTGTATACTTCAGTATGACCTTCAACCGCCGGCCCACCAGTTCATGTCTCTACAGCAAAGGCCAGTTACTGCCCACCCATACCCGCCGTGCAGTCGATACCAGTTTGGGAGTCTGTCTCGATTTTGAAGCGACTGACGAACCTTTGCTGGTAAAAACAGGTATATCCTATGTCAGCGTGCAAAATGCCCGCCTTAACAGACAAACCGAAAATGCAGGTTGGGACTTTGACCAAATACGGAATAAGGCATTGGACGATTGGAACCAACGGCTAGGCTGTATCCGTGTTAGTCGTGAAAATGCTGATAACCTGGTGAAGTTCTACACGGCACTCTATCACATGCTCATCCACCCGAATATTATCAGCGACGTCAATGGTGAATATCCTCTAATGGGCGAACGTCAGGGTGTAGGTTGCCACAAAGACCGTCCCCGATTCTCTGTATTCTCACTATGGGACACTTACCGCAATGTACATCCCTTCCTTACCTTATGTTTTCCCCATGTGCAGTCGCAGATGTTAGCTTCCATGGTCGATATGTATAAGGAAAATGGCTGGTTGCCCAAGTGGGAGATAGTTTCGCACGAATCCTTTACTATGGTAGGCGACCCTGCTGTACCAGTCATTGTGGACAGTTATCTGAAAGGCATCCGCGACTTTGACTATCGCACGGCTTATGAAGCCATGCTCAAGCAAGGTGAAGTTGGTGGAAGTATGCCAAACATACTGCGTCCCGGCATCGAACCTTATCTGCGATATGGCTATATCCCTCAGGACGACAAGGGTGAAGAGTATGTTTGGGGAAGTGTTGCTACCGCCCTTGAATACTATTTGGCCGACTGGAACATTGCCCAAATGGCCAAAGCCATGAACGACACAGTGAATGCCAATAAGTATTTGCTACGTTCGCAGGGCTATAGACATTATTGGGATGCAGATACCCGTTTATTACGCCCACGCATGAAAGATGGTAGTTTCATGACTCCGTTCGACCCTCTGGCTATTAGTGGCGAACAGGAGTGGAAGGGCAGTGGCGGTAAAGGATATGTGGAAGGTAACGCCTGGCAATATACCTGGTTTGTGCCTCATGATGTAGAAGGACTAATCACCCTCTTTGGTGGCAGCAAAGCCTTTGTCCGCGACCTGCAAACCTGCATGGACCGTGAGTATTTCACACTTTGGAACGAACCTGATATGGCCTATCCCTACCTTTTCAATTATGTACCGGGCGAAGAGTATCGTACACAACGAGAGGTAGCTCGTTGCATTAATTCGTATTTCGGTATCACTCCCCATGGATTGCCTGGCAACGATGATACCGGTACTTTGTCTGCCTGGTTGGCCTTTTCCATGATGGGATTTTATCCAGATTGTCCCGGCAAACCAAGCTATGCACTTACAGTTCCCTCATTTAAAGATATAGAGATACGTACTGATAGCCGCTACTATAGTGGTAAAACCATACGTATATCGCGTCGTGGAAAAAGTGAAGGGGGACGAGTAAAGTCTCTCCGCATTGACGGAGAACGTCAGAAACGTTTCTTCCTGAATCATTCGCAGCTGGCTGCCGGATGCAGTCTGGTATTCGATATGAAATAGTGGATTACCATCTGATGCTGAACAGATTATTAACATACAGAATATTAATTACCATATAGTAAATATCATGAAGAAGATTATCATTCCATTGTTGGCACTTACCCTATCAGGTAACACATTTGCCCAACAGAAAGACTACGGACAGAAAGCCGACTCCATCATCGCCCTGATGACTCTGGACGAGAAGATTGGACAGCTAAACATGCTGACCGGTAACTGGGAAGCCACAGGTCCCGTGTTGCAGGACGTAAACAAAAGTGAAATGCTCAAAAAGGGGCTTGTAGGCTCCATGCTCAACGTGAAAGGCAGCAAGAATACCCGTCAGTTGCAGGAACTGGCCTTGCAGGCACGGTTGCACATTCCTTTGCTTTTCGGTCAGGATGTCATTCACGGCTATCGCACGGTATTCCCCATACCACTGGCTCAGGCTGCCAGTTTCGACCGTAGTGCAGTCAAAAACGCAGCTGCTGTAGCAGCACGCGAGTCAGCTGCTGCGGGTATTCACTGGTTGTTCTCACCCATGCTCGACGTAGCACGCGACCCACGCTGGGGACGTGTAATGGAAGGGCCGGGCGAAGACCCCTATATGGCTTCGGAAATAGCACGTGCTATGGTCGAGGGTTATCAGTCTGCAGGTCCCGACGGCTTGAAGATGATGGCCTGCGCCAAACACTTCGCCGCCTACAGCGGTGCTATTGGCGGACGCGACTATAACACCGTAGACGTATCCATGCAGACGTTGCACAACCTCTATCTGCCCCCATTCAAGGCTGCAGCAGAGGCTGGAGTAGCCAGCTACATGTGTTCATTCAATGAAATCAACGGTGTGCCCTCATCGGCCAACAAGTATCTGTACGACCTGCTCTACAAGGACTGGAACTTCAAAGGCTTGGTTGTGTCCGACTGGGGTTCTATCGGCGAAATGGTGGTTCATGGTTATAGCAAAGACCGCAAAATGGCTGCCGAGCAAGCTTTAAATGCAGGTGTCACCATTGACATGGAAAGCTACTGCTACATTGACCATCTGAAGGCTCTTGTAGCTGAAAGCAAGGTGACAGAGGAAACGCTGAATGCCGCTGTCCGCCGAGTACTCATACAGAAGTACGAACTTGGACTGTTTGACGACCCTTTCCGCTACTGCGACCCCAAACGTGAGAAAGCCTCACTCTTGACCGATGAAAACCGATCCACAGCTCGTGAGGTAGCCGGCAAATCTATCATTATGCTGAAGAATGAAACAGGACTGCTGCCTTTACGCAAAGCTCCTGCCAGCATTGCAGTCATTGGCCCGCTGGCCGACTCTAAGCGTGATATGGATGGTAACTGGGTTATTCTGAGCCACGATGCCATCGCTGTAACCGTACTCGAGGCACTCAAAGAGGAGTATCCAAAGAGCCGTATTGAATATGTGAAGGGCTGCGATGTAAACAGCACAGACAAGTCGGGCTTCCAGGCTGCCATTGAAGCTGCCCGCAAGGCAGAACTCGTGGTACTGGCACTGGGCGAGACATGGGACATGAGCGGTGAAGCCAAATCACGTGGCGACATCCATCTGCCTGGTGTACAGGAAGAATTGGCACAAGCTGTCTACCAAGCCAATCCACGCAGCCTTACCTTGCTGATGGCTGGTCGCCCCATGATATTCAACGCCATCAAGGAACAAGCTCCTGCCGTGCTCTACTGTTGGTGGCTGGGCACCGAGGCCGGTCATGCAGTAACCGATGTATTGACAGGCCGCCGCAACCCCTCTGCACGCGTACCTATGTCTTTCCCGTCACACTTGGGACAAATACCCGTCTACTACAATCACAAAAACTCAGGCCGTCCGCCTGTTGACCAAGCCGGCAACTACTCTGGCCGCTACATTGACATAGACTATAAGCCGGCCTATCCCTTTGGTTATGGCCTTTCCTACACCACCTTTGCCTATGACAACATCCAAGTATCTACAGCTTCCGATGGTCTGCATGTTTCCATGACCCTGCGCAACACAGGTAACTATGACGGCAACGAGCTGGTACAAGTCTATCTGCAAAAGCTTTGGGGCGAGTCAACCCGTCCTGTCAAGGAACTGAAAGCCTACGAGCAAGTGTTCCTGAAAAAAGGTGAAAGCCGTCAGGTAGAACTTACCATTCCCTACAAAGAGCTGGCTTACTATGGGCAGGATGGCTGGCAGAAAGGCGACGGCGATTATAAAGTATATGTAGGAAGAAGTGCTGCCGAAGTGGTAGACATGAAGGAGATTAGCATTGCCAATTTCTAAATACGGTCATTTGCAGATACAGTCGTATTATTGCAAAACCATGTATTGATAAATACCTTTTTAATGAAACAAACACGAATCATGAAAATAAGACATCTTGCAAATCGTATGCTGTTCGTAGCTGCGTCATTATATGCCGCACAGGCAGGAGCGCAGCTACCTCAGCTAGGCAAAGATAAGATAGAGGATGTGGTCGCAGCCATGACTCTTGAAGAGAAAATATATATTGTAATGGGATTGGGCGATGCCAATTGGACCAACCCACCCGAGGGCAAGGCTACCGTTATCGTAAATGGTATTGCCGGGCGCACTTGGGATGTACCCAGATTAGGCATTGCACCTACCATTATGGCCGATGGACCTGCCGGCTTACGCATCAACCCTACACCAGAAGGAGTTGACGAACCGCGCTATTGCACTGCTTTTCCCACAGCTACGGCATTAGCTTCAAGCTGGAATACAGAACTGACCGAAGAAGTAGGACGTGCTATGGGTAACGAGGTATTGGAGTATGGCTGTGATGTACTCCTCTCTCCCGCCATGAACATACAGCGCAATCCGCTGGCAGGCCGTAACTTTGAATACTATTCTGAAGACCCTTTTATCAGTGGTAAGATGGGAGCGGCTATGGTACGCGGCATTCAGGCAAACGGTGTAGGTGCTTCAGTAAAACACTTCGTAGCCAATAACCAAGAAACAAACCGCAAATCTGTAAATGCCATCATTAGTCAACGTGCATTGCGTGAGATTTACTTGCGTGGCTTCGAAATTACGATTAAAGAGTCTGACCCGTGGACAGTCATGTCATCATACAACCGTTTGAATGGATTTCATACAGCCGAGAACCGCGAATTGCTGACCACTTTGTTACGCGAGGAATGGGGCTTCAAGGGTATGGTGACTACCGACTGGTGGAGTGGTACAGATGCAGCTCTGCAGATGTATGCCGGAAATGATATGATGATGCCGGGGTGCTATCAACGCGAAGAACTGCGCCGTGCACTGAAAGAACGCCGGTTGGATGAAAAAACATTAGACCGCAATGTGATACGCATCTTGGAATACATTCAGAAGACACCTCGTTTCAAAGGCTATGCTTATACTAATAAACCAGACTTGGAAGCTCACAATCAGGTGGCACTGCAAGCAGCAGCCGAAGGTATGGTACTGCTCAAGAACGATGGACAGACATTGCCTCTCAGCCGTAAAGCAAAGCGTATAGCACTCTTTGGTAAAACATCTTATAACTTCATAGCAGGAGGTACCGGTAGTGGTGAGGTGAATTACAAACATGCATTTTCTCTCCAAGAAGGGTTGGAAACTGCTGGTTACCGCGTTGCTCCTCAACTTGAAACATTCTACACTGCTTTTATTGATTCGGTCAAGGCACAAGCTAAGGAAAACAAGAAGCATGCCTTGGACTTCATTGACGAAATAGCTGTTACTAAAGCACAAATTGAAACCCAGGCAAAACAGACAGACCTGGCCATCATTACCATTGGCCGTAATGCAGGCGAAGGCTGGGACCGTAAAGAAGATGACTACTTCAAACTCTCAGCCAATGAAGTAGAGCTTATCAAAAATGTATGTGATATCTATCATGCAGCCAAGAAGAAAGTCGTTGTAATCCTTAATATTGGCGGTGTCATTGAAACCGCCAGCTGGAAGTCTATGCCCGACGCTATCTTGCTGGCATGGCAGAGTGGACAACAAGGTGGTACTGCAGTGGCTGGCATATTGAAAGGGACTTACAACCCGTCGGGTAAGTTAGCAGTATCTTTCCCGGTCAATTATGCAGATGTACCTTCGGCTAAGAGTTTTCCCGGTGAGCCTGTGAATGACCCTATTAATTCTTATTATACTGACGGAATTTATGTAGGTTATCGTTATTATGATTCCTTCAACGTTGCGCCTTCTTACGAGTTTGGTTATGGACTGTCTTATACAAGCTTTGACTACACAAACTTTAAAGTGGATGTCAACGAGAATCCCTTGAAAGTAACAGCCAGCATTACCGTAACCAACACTGGCAAACGAGCTGGAAAAGAAATCGTGGAACTTTACTTGACAGCACCTACTGACGAGATAGAAAAGCCAGCTCAAGAGCTGAAGGGGTTTGCCAAAACCCGAATGCTGAAACCTGGCGAGAGTCAGACACTGACATTCGAACTCGACGGCCGTATGTTGGCTTCATTCTGGAGCGGCATCAGCAGCTGGATTGCCGATAAAGGTACTTATACCTTGAAAGCCGGAGCCTCATCACGCAATATCAAAGCGACTCAGGCTTTCAGTCTGAACAAACAGCATATAGTGGAACAGGTAAACTTCATTCTTCAACCCAATGCTTTTGTAGACGAAATATCCAGCAGCAATAAAAAACTAACAGAAGAATGAATATACACATTTGACCCGGTACCCGATAAATAGGGTATCGGGCATTTGTCGTATTTACTATAATCAGCAGACTTACAGACATGATACAAAAACTATCATTAACCATATCACTGCTAACAGCGCTTACAGTCTGTTCTTGTTCTACTGGGAACAAAATACCTGTAACAGAAACAGTAGATTATACATCCTACGTTGACCCGCGTATCGGAACCGGTGGACATGGGCACGTTTTTTATGGTGCCAATGTGCCGTACGGCTTTGTACAACTAGGACCAAGCAGTATTCCACAAGAATGGGATTGGACATCGGGCTATCATATTTCAGACTCCACAGTGATAGGATTTCCCCATACTCACCTGAGTGGAACCGGTATTGGTGATTTACACGATGTTAATGTTATGCCAGTAGTAGGTGAAGTTACATACGCCAGAGGCAATCATTCCTCATACGAAACCGGACTATGGTCGTATTCTGACAGGTCCAAAGAATATGTTTCACCGGGATACTATAAGACCCATCTGTTACGCTATGGTATAGATGTGGAATTGACTGCAACTACGCGCGTCGGCTTTCATAAATATACTTTCCCTGCCGGAGAAGAACCCGGTGTAGTATTTGATATGGTAAATGGTGGTGGTTGGGATATGCCTGAAGAGGCAGTTATCCGTATCGTTAATGACAGTACTATAAGCGGATACAGGTATTCGTCAGGTTGGGCAAGTTTTCAGAAAATCTATTTTGCAGCCACTTTCTCCAGGAAATTCCATGAGGTCAGGTTTATTATTGACGGTAAAGAAACGACTAACCTTGAAGAGGGAAAAGGCAAAAAAGTATTTGCACGAATCAACTTTTATCCGTCTTCCCAACCCCTTTTGTTGAAAGTGGCCCTCTCACCAACATCAGAAGACGCAGCATTTCTGAACATGCAGGCAGAGCTTAGCGGTTGGAATTTCGAGAAAACAGTGGCTGAAGCCAAAGAATGCTGGAACAAAGAGTTGAGCAAAATACACATACAAAGCAATGACTCTGTCTCAAAAAAAATCTTTTATACCAGCTTATACCATACGATGTTTGCTCCAGCCACATTCTGTGATGTAAACGGAGATTATTATGGAGCAGATGGACAGATTCATAACAATAAAGAGTTTACAAACCATACCATCCTTTCATTGTGGGACACTTACCGAGCTGCACAACCATTAATGACCCTCCTCAATCCGGAAAAGACAAACGATATTATCCATACCATGCTGAACATTCACCAGCAACAAGGCAAACTACCTGTATGGCATCTGATGGGATGCGAAACTAACTGCATGGTTGGAAACCCTGGAGTTCCTGTCGTGGCAGACGCCATCCTAAAAGGTATCGGTGGATTTGACAAAGAGTTGGCATACAAAGCCATTAAAGAGTCATCCATGCTACCCGAACGAGGAATGGAATACCGAATCAGATATGGTTACATTCCTGTTGACCTGAAACCAGAGGCTATAGCTTATGATATGGAATATGCTTTGGCCGACTGGAGTGTGGCTCAAGCAGCCCTGCATTTGGGCAAACAGGATGACTATACTTACTTCATGAAAAGAAGCCAGTCTTATAAAAACTATTTTGACCCGGAAACAGGATTTATGAGAGGCAAGATGCTGGACGGAAGTTTCAGAACTCCCTTCAACCCTTATTCCTCTTCTCATCGGAATGATGATTATTGCGAAGGCAACGCATGGCAATATACCTGGTTAGTTCCACATGATATAGAAGGACTAATCGAGTGTTTTGGAAATAAGAATGCCTTTTTGGAAAAACTGGACTCGCTGTTTATAGCCGCAGGAGATTTCGGTGAGTCTTCATCGCCTGATATAAGCGGTCTAATTGGACAATATGCACACGGCAATGAGCCCAGTCATCACATAGCATACTTTTATACTTTGGCAGGACAACCTTGGAAAACAGCCGAACGAATTGAAGAGATACTGCGCACCATGTACAATAACCGCCCTGACGGAATATGCGGTAATGAAGATGCCGGACAAATGTCAGCATGGTACGTGCTTTCATCCATGGGATTCTATCAGGTAGAACCTGCCGGCGGAAAATTTGTCTTTGGTTATCCGCTCTTTGACAAGGTGGAAATGAAAGTTCCGGGTGGAACGTTCCTGATAGAAAAAGAATGCAAAGGAAAACAGAACAAATACATCCAACAGATATTTCTGAATGGACACGAATACAACAAGCCTTGGATTGAATATTCAGACATCATGAAAGGCGGAAAACTCAAAATTATCATGGGCGACTCACAAGTCTGCTGGTACTGAGAAAACAAAACACATTTATCATAACACAACAAACTTAATCAACCAAATGAAAAGCTATAAATTAATACTTTGGTGTATCCTTCTTTGTATGGCCATAGAAACGGAGGCCAAAAAGGTAACGGCAAAGAGTAATTCTCTTTATGCCACAATAGATACCAAAACCTTCAGGTTTTCTATCAACCGTCCAGATGGAAGCATTCTTCTCAGCGAAGCATTTGCTGCCATTAACGACCCACAAGGAAATACCCCTGTCAATACAGAATATTTCAAACTGACAAAAGCTACTGTTAAACCGTTCACAAACAAGATTGGCAAAGGAAAACAGCTCATATTAACTGCCAAACATAAGTTGCAACTTTACAATATCGAACTTCGCATCAATGTATATGACCAGCAACAGGCTGCTTCGATTGAATGTATTTATCACAACAATACAGACAAGCCTGCACAATTATTAAGCCTGGTACCTGTAAAAGTCATAAATGCGAAAGAAGGGTATCTATACTTCAACAATGCGAAGAAAGCCTTACTCAACGGTACGATGTACTATGATGCAGGACAAATACAGGAACTTGACTCGACCTATCAGCACAGTCCGGCATACGGCGAGACCAAAGGTGGAAAAATAGTAGACCACACTCTTTCCGGAAACCCACGTACGGCACAAAGCTGGTGGAATATTGGCATCTTCTCCGATTACGGAAAGGAAGCACTGTCCATAGGCTACTTGAACAATGCCAATAGTTTGGGACGCTTGTCTTTACTGAAAGAAAATGAAGAAAAACTGTCATTGATATGTGAATCGGTATACAACAAAGGTCTGCAACTGAAACCCAATCAAAGCATCAGCTCTGACATAGTTTACCTTTGCATAGGCAATGACCCGTATCAGGCATTGGAAGAGTATGCCGATGCCATGGCTGCCTGCAATAAGCCGGAACTTGGCTCTCCTGTCAACGGCTGGTGCAACTGGTTTTATTCGCTTGACCACTACAGCGAAGATGAAATCCTGAAAAATGCAACGGTGGCTGCTCAGAAACTGAAGCCATACGGATTGGAATTCATACAGTTTGACGAAGGTTATCAGACGACCCATGGCAACTGGAAAGGGAACGAATTCTTCCCGCACGGATTAGGCTGGCTGGCCAACCAAATCAATGGACTGGGTCTGAAAGCTGGTATATGGATTTCTCCGTTTGTCATATCAGAGAATTGCGATGTATACAAGAACCATCCTGACTGGCTGCTGAAAGATGAAAATGAAAAGCCAATGCGCATAGGCCCCTGGGATACGGAAGATTCTGACTGGTTCAGGAATGAAACGCCCAAACGTTATGCACTGGATATTACCCATCCTGAGGCAGAAGTCTGGCTGACCAATCTCATTGATACGATAGCCAATCATTGGGGATATGAAATGATTAAGATTGACTTTGTGGCATGGACGGTATTCTCAGCACATCACTTCTACGACCGTAGTGCCACTCCTTCACAAGTCTATCGTAAAGCTATTGACATCATACGCAAAACCGCCGGTGACAAATGTCATATATTGGATTGCGGACCGGGGCATGTTTCGGCAGGCCTTTTCAACAGCATGCGTATAGAATACGACCAGAACTATGGCTATTATGAAAACGTCATGAAGCAATATCTGTGGGGCGAATCGTGTAGTGCAGGCGCGTTAGGAAAACGCTTTTTCTACCACAAGAAAGCTTGGATAAACGATATTGACCACATCTGCATAGACCTGCTGCCTAACAGACAAGCAGAGACGGTGGCTTCACTGATAGCTTTGTCAGGCGGAAACACCATGTCGGGCGACCGGCTTTATACACTGGATGCAAGCAAGATGGAAATACTGAAGAAAGCTTTTCCGGCCTCTGGCGAATATGCAAGGCCTGTAGACCTGCTGGAGTCTGACCCTCAAACAGTATTTGTTACGCATATCGAGCGTCCTTTTGCCCAATGGTCAGTAGCCGGTTTCTTTAATCCCGACATAAACAAAAGCGTGCAGAAAACATTCAGCCTCGACCGTCTGTCGCTTTGCCCGGACAGTACATATTTGTGTTTTGACTTCTGGAACAAACGTTTTGCTGGCGAAATCACATCGGCAATAACCACCGAAGTAGATCCGGGAGGCGTAACCCTATTGTCCTTACACCCCAAGCAGGGCATTCCACAAGTAGTGTCAACCGACCGGCATATACTTCAAGGAGCGGTAGAACTGTCTAATGTAGTATACGACCGGGACAACAATACTTTCAGCGGCACATCTTGCGGCCCGCAAAACTCCGCACATAGTGTTTATATCTACGTGCCCAAAGGCTACGACTGGTATCCACAATATGGCAAACTGTATGACGATATGGGACAGTATTCCATCAAGAAGACTGAACCCAGAATAGTTAGAATTGATTTAAAATTCAAGGACGAGCAAACCATTGCCTGGAAAATAAACTTCCGCCGAGTGGACTATTAATTCTGTAACTAACTAATTTTATTCTGTTCATTGCAAATAAACCGTAATTTTGCAATGAACAGAATATTTATTTTTTCACTTCCAATATAATACCGTATGAAAGAAATGATGAAGACAACCTTGTTTGCAGCGTTGCTCAGTGCCGCTGTAAACTCGTATGCTCAAAACGCAGCCCAAGACAACACCCCGCTTGTCCTGCAAAACGTTTACAGTCGCAATGTCACGTCGCTCAATGGCACCTGGCAGACGATTGTTGACCCCTTCGATGCCGGCTTCTACGACTACCGGCTGGCCGAAAGCAACAACGGATTCTTCAAGAACCAGCAACCGAAAAGTCCGTCGGACCTGGTGGAGTATGACTTCAGCTTGGCAGAGCAGCTGACTGTGCCGGGCGACTGGAATACGCAACGCGACGAACTGTTCTTCTACGAGGGCAGCATCTGGTACAAGAAAGATTTCAGCTACAACCGTAAGGCAGGTACCAAGGTCTACCTGTACTTCGGCGCCGTCAACTACCTGGCATACGTCTACCTGAATGGAGAAAAACTTGGTGTGCACGAGGGCGGATTCACACCTTTCCACTTCGACATCACCGACCGCGTGAAGGATGGCAACAACTTTGTGGTAGTAAGAGTGAACAACGACCGCCGGCCCGAAAACGTGCCTACCGTGAACTCTGACTGGTGGAACTATGGCGGTATCACGCGCGACGTGCTGCTGGTGGAAACGCCCGAGACATCGGTCGACGACTATCGCCTGGAACTGGCCGCGGGCAAATACAACGAGTTGCAGGGCTACGTGCAGCTGAGCAAGCCCCTTGCCGGCGAACAGGTATCGCTGCGCATACCGGAGCTGAAGATTGACAAGCAGCTGACTACCGACGGACAGGGTCGTGCCGAATTCAGCTTGAAGGCCAAGCCTGCGCTTTGGTCGCCCGAATCGCCCAAACTATACGACGTGAGCATTGCCCACGGCACAGAAGTGCTGAACGACCGCATAGGCTTCCGCCGCATCGAGACCAAGGGCAAAGATATCCTGCTTAATGGCAAGAAAGTATTCCTCCGGGGCATTTCCATCCATGAAGAAGCACCCTTCAAACAAGGCCGCGTAAGCAACGAGGCAGAATGCCGCACGCTGCTGAACTGGGCCAAGGAGTTGAACTGCAACTTTGTGCGCCTGGCCCACTATCCGCACAACGAGAAGATGGTGCGCATGGCCGAAGAGATGGGCTTCATGATTTGGTCGGAAATCCCCGTTTACTGGACCATACACTGGGATAACCCCGACACCTACCGCAACGCGCACCGTCAGCTGACCGACATGATGGACCGCGACAAGAACCGGTGCGGCATCATCATCTGGTCTGTGGCCAACGAAACACCGCATAGCGCAGCACGCGACAAGTTCCTGAGCAACCTGGCCAAGACCGTCAGAGAGAAAGACAACACACGCCTGATAAGCATGGCCATGGAAGTAAGCGGCACGGACAACAACACAAGCCGCGTGCACGACAACATGAGCAGCTACGTGGACATCATCAGCTTCAACAATTATCTGGGTTGGTATGGCGGCAAAGTGGAAGACTGTGCTACCCGCCGCTGGGACATTCCCTACGACAAGCCATTCTTTGTCAGCGAATTTGGTGGAGGCGCCCTTTATGGCCTGCACGGCGACAAGACTCAACGCTGGACAGAGGAGTATCAGGCCGAACTATATCGCCAGACACTGAACATGTACAACCGTGTGGAAGGATTTGCCGGCACATCGCCTTGGATTCTGATGGACTTCCGCTCGGCTCGCCGACAACTGCACGGCATCCAGGATTTCTTCAACCGCAAGGGTGTAGTGTCGGACAAAGGAGAGAAGAAACAGGCATTCTACGTGCTGAAGGACTTCTACAAGCAGAAGATGGAAGAGCAAAAGTAAACTGTTGTTTCTGAATAGAGGGTGCCATGACTCCCCATTAAGGTGCATACAAGTGCCGGAAATGGAGGTCATGGCACTTTTGTTTGTCCACGTAGCAACAGCATTGTGCCTTGGCTGCAAGTGCAGAAAGGCAGAGAGACGAGCCACCAGGAGAAAACAAAATATCACTCATTACTGCATTTTAGCAGCAAAACAGCCTTTATTTCCTTATATTGCTATCCTGTCACTTATTCGAAACGCATGAAATAGCGCATCATTTGCCCGAAAACATACTATCTTTCACCCCAAAACTATGCCGCAAACCGACCAAAACATTGCTTTTTCTACTCAAAAAGCGGCAATCTGGCGGACTGAAACCTTGAATTTGGCTACTAAAGTCAGTAGATTTATCAACCGGCGAGTTAAGACTTTGCAACCGGCGAGTTAACTGCCCGGTCGTAAAGTGCCGGATTTTATCTTGCAGGCTTCCTGTAAAGCTGTTTTTTCCCTCCATTTTTTCTATTTCAAATGTAAACATTTCGCTATCGTGCTATCCACTAACAAATTACAGAAATTCGCATCCAAAAAATCGACCGACGTCTCCCCTGCTCCGAAATACACGATTCTAGGGCGTTTGGAAATACAAAGTGTCATTTTGTCAAAGCCATTTTTGCACAAATAAAAGGCGGACTGAAAGGCTATGGCGGCATGTCCATGCTCACCATCGCTTCAGTCCGCCAAACGGAATTGTTATCTGTATGCAGCCTTCGACTTACTTACCAAACAAGACCTGCCACCATTGCGACGAAGGCTTTTCGGTAATGAAGTGAGGGGCTGTCAATGCCGTGTAAGTATAGGGCACAAACTCAAACAGCTGCACACCTATCAGCTTGTGGTCCAGCGAATAGAGAACATCGAGACGCAAGCCGCCGCTGGTAGCCGACTGCGGTATTTCTTCTTGCGGCAATTTACCGTTTTCTATCATGTTGAGCAATGCACCCTTGTGCTTCAAATCAAAGTACATGCTTCGCTCGGCCACCTTGCTGCCCGTAGGACGGTAAATCATCATTTGCGATTTCCAGAACAGGCTGAAGCAGCCGTAGAGTATCAGTACAACGCCTATCACCAGCATCGCCATGTCCAGAATGGAATCATCGGGAAACAGGAGCGTCAGCGGAAAGGCGCAAATGCCCAGTATGACCAGCCCGAGGGCCAGCAGTGTTTTCGACGTACTTCTTTGCTTGCTGATGTTGGCGTGCGAAGACGCCAGTAATATGGGATATGACATGTATAAAAGTTTTTAGAGTTAATATATAGGGAGTATGGTTTGCACACTGCATCGGGTTAGTGTACAGGGTGCAAAGAAGGGGCGAAAGGCCGACAGCCTTCGCGAATAAAAAGACAAATAAAATGGGAAGTAGGCTAAATCAGTATCTTCTTCAGGCCGTAGACGTAATAGTCTGCGGACAAGTGAAGATTGCTCGACAGGGTAGTCACATGCAATTTCTCCGACTGGGAGATGCGTGCCCCGTCGTAAAGCGACAACAGTGAGAGGCAGTGCCTCAGGGAACTGATGTATTGGGCCTGGTTAGTGCGCATGATGCGCATGAGTGCACCATAATACTGCATACCCGACGAAGCTTCGGCAGCCTCGGCCATTGGAGAGGGATAAGTGAACAAGGCAGACGGACACACGCTGTGCTCCACCTGCTGGTAGTAACCGGTAGGTATTGACTGTGCAGATTCGATAACAGGCAAATCAATATCGGACTGGTCGGTCGACACCGCCAGCCAGCCTATCATCATGAACAGCACAATTCCTGTTATTTTCAACCATTCCCTCATAACTGTCGCAAATATACAAGATTGTCACTGAAAGCTTTCGCACTGATACATCTTTTAACGAGGTATTTAGAATATGTAACGAAGTTTTTATAGTCTATTTACGGCATCCCACTTACGCAGAGTATATAAAAAACAGACATCGCCTCCCAAGGATGGGTGCGATGTCTGTATGGAGTATATGCATAGGGCGGAAATGTCCGCCACTATATGGGTTCATGTCAGGACTGCTCAGGCCAGTTCGTCGGACGTGTATCCCTGTGGCAGGGGTCGGCAGTTGTAGCCCGATGCCATGATTTCGCCGTAAGCGCCGGCCGAACGAAGGGCGATGAAATCGCCACGGTGGACAGCGTTGAGGTCGATGGCTTTGCCAAAAACGTCGGACGACTCGCAGATGGGGCCCACTACGTCGTAGGTCTGCACGGGTTCGTCGGACGAAAGGTTCTCTATCTTATGGTAAGCCTGATAGAGGGCAGGACGTATAAGGTCGGTCATGCCGGCATCGAGTATGGCAAACTGCTTGTTGGTACCCTGCTTGACGTAGAGTACGCGGGCGATGAGCGAGCCACACTGTCCTACCACGGAGCGTCCCAGCTCGAAGTGCACGGTCTGGTAAGAACGCAAGTTCAGGTGGTTGGCGTAGGTCTGGAAGTAAGCCTTGAAATCGGGCACGGGCTGACGGTTGGGGTGCGTGTAGTCAATGCCCAGTCCACCGCCCACGTTAATGTGCTCTATGCGTATGCAGCGTGCCTCCAGGCGGTCTTGCAACTCGTTGAAGCGGTTGCACAAGGCGGTAAAGTCGCCCATGTCGAGTATCTGCGAACCGATGTGGAAATGCAACCCGATAAACTTGACGTGCTTCAGAGTGGCAGCCAGGTCAATGACGCGATCCATGTCGGCCATGCTGATGCCAAACTTGTTCTCTGCCAATCCGGTAGTAATGTTGGCATGGGTGTGGGCACCTACATCGGGATTGATGCGGAAAGCCACGTTAGCCACTTTGCCACGTGCGGCAGCCAGTTGGTCGATGACCTCAAGCTCGGGCACAGACTCTACATTGAAGCAGAAGATGTTGCTGTCCAGTCCGAGGTTAATCTCCCAGTCGGCCTTGCCCACGCCTGCAAAAACTATCTTGGAGGCAGGGAAGCCAGCACGCAAGGCGGCCTGAATCTCGCCTCCGCTTACACAATCGGCACCCAGGCCACTCTCACGGATGACGGAGAGCACCTTGGGATTGGCATTGGCCTTAACGGCGTAGTGCACACTGAAGGGATTGTCGTAGCGCCCGGCCTCATCACGGATGACAGCCAAAGTCTGGCGCAACAGTTCTACATCGTAATAATAAAAGGGCGTCTGCAACTGGTCGAAGCGGTGCAGGGGGAATGTTCCTTTCATAAGTCTCTATCCCTCCTGTATCATTCGTTGGCAAAAAGCATGTCGCTGAGCGATTGCAGAGCTTTCTTCTTGTCGCACTCACGGATGAGGAAAGAGATGTTGTAGTTGCTTCCTCCGAACGAAATCATGCGCACAGGAATGTCGCGCATAGCATCGAGTGCCTTGGCTTCGAAGCCAACGTTCTCCCACTCCAGGTCGCCCACGACGCAGATGATACACATGTCGCGGTCTACGGTAACGGTACCGTATTTCTTCAGGTCATCGAGAATCTCGTTCAGGTGCTTCACGTTGTCGATAGATACGGATACACCTACCTCTGAAGTACATATCATGTCAATGGAAGTCTGGTAGCTCTCGAAGATTTCGAATACCTTGCGCAGGAAACCGTAAGCCAGAAGCATGCGGCTTGACTTTATCTTGATGGCTGTGATGTTGTCCTTGGCTGCCACTGCCTTGATTTTGCCTTTCTCTGTATCGTTGGAGATAAGAGTGCCGGGTGCGGTAGGCTCCATGGTGTTGAGCAAGCGCACAGGGATGTTGGCATACTTGGCAGGCTGTATGCACGTGGGGTGCAGAATCTTGGCTCCAAAGTAAGCCAGCTCGGCAGCCTCCTCAAAGTGGAGCTGACGTACGGGTGATGTCTTGTCCACGATACGGGGGTCGTTGTTGTGCATGCCGTCGATGTCGGTCCATATCTGTATTTCCTCAGCGTTAACGGCTGCTCCGATGAGTGATGCGGTGTAGTCGCTACCTCCGCGCTGCAGGTTGTCAATCTCGCCGTAGGCATTGCGGCAGATGAAGCCCTGAGTGATGTAGATGTCGGCATCGGGGTGAAGTTCAAGCTGCATCTGCAACTTCTCACGGATGTAGACGGGGTCAGGCTCGGCATTCTTGTCGGTGCGCATGTATTCCAATGCGGGCAACAATACAGAGTTAACGCCGCATTCCTGCAAGTAGTAGTTCATCATGCCGGTAGAAATGAGTTCGCCCTGAGCCAGCAACACCTTTTCCTCAAAGAGGGTAAACAGGTCTTTGGTATAAGAACGGATATAGTCGAAATGCGACTTAATGAATTCCTGTCCTTTCTGTTTGTATTCGGGTGTAGAGTAGAGTTCGTCAATGTGCTGACGGTACTTGGCCTCCAGGCGATTGATGATTTCGTTAGCGCCTTCGGGGTTCTTCTTGTACAGGTAGTCCGAGATTTCTACCAGCGTGTTTGTGGTACCCGACATGGCAGAGAGGACCACAATCTTACGTTCACCATCGGTAATCAATTTAGCGACTTCCTTCATACGTTGAGCCGAACCTACCGAGGTACCTCCAAACTTTAAAACTTTCATTTTTTCCTTTACTGTATTAATGGGTTTATAGTTACAGGGGCTGTCCCCGCCTCTCGCTTGGGCGGCCGGGAGTTGCCCGCTTTAGTTATTTGTCACTGTCAGTGTGGCCGCATAGTCTTCGACATCGCTGGCCACGGGTGTAATTCTGTGGTCTGTGCAGCAATATACCGTACCGGGGTATTCGTGCAGCAGTTGCAGGTTGTGGGTAGTCATCACCACCAAAGTGCCGCCATTGCTGAAGCTATGGAGCAGGTCGGTAATGGCGCGTCCGGTCTCCACATCAAGGTTGCCCGTAGGCTCGTCAGCCAGAATAATCTCGGGCGAGTTAAGCACGGCGCGGGCAATGACAATGCGTTGCTGCTCACCGCCCGACAATTCGTTGGGCATCTTGTAACCCTTGTTGCTCATGCCTACCAAACGCAGTACCTCAGCTATGCGGTCGCGAATCTCCGTGCGGTTCTTCCAACCGGTTGCTCGCAATACGAACTCCAGATTATCGTTCACCGTGCGGTCGGTCAGCAGCTGGAAGTCCTGGAAGATAATGCCCAGCCTGCGACGAAGCAAGGGGATGTGCTTACGTTTGATGCGGCGCATGTCGAAGTCCAATACTTCAGCCTCGCCTTCTTGCACATCGAGCTCCCCATAAAAAGTCTTCAGCAAACTGGTCTTTCCCGAACCTACCTTCCCTATCAGATAAACGAATTCGCCGGCGTGAAACTCCAGGTTCACGTCGTTCAGTACGCACAAGTCTTGCTGGTGTATCTCTACGTTCTTATATCGGATAAGGGTTTCGCTCATAGTTGTTCTTGCTATTCGGTAAGCAGGCAGGGCTGCATCAGTGTTTCTTCCAAGTAGCGCTGTGGCGCTCTTGCAGTTCGCGGCAAAGGTCTTCTATGCGATAGCCTTTGGATGTGAGAAGCACAATGAGATGATAGAGCAGGTCGGCACCTTCGTATATGAGGCGGTCGTCCGTGCCGTTGCAGGCTTCTATCACGGTTTCTACAGCTTCCTCACCCACTTTTTGCGCCATCTTGTTCACGCCTGAGCGGAAGAGACTGGTGGTATAGGAACCTTCGGGCATTTCCTCATGACGCTTGTCTATGAAGTCTTGTAACAGCTTCAGGAACATGACAGGCTGCTCGTTGCTTTCGCCCCAACAGGTATCCGTACCCGTATGACACACAGGACCGGCCGGATGGACTTGGATAAGCAATGTATCGTGGTCGCAGTCTTCTTTCATGGATACAACGTGCAGGTAGTTTCCACTTTCCTCGCCTTTTGTCCACAAGCGGTTCTTGGTGCGGCTGAAGAATGTCACCAGTCCGCTTTCTTGTGTTTTGTCATAGGCTTCCTTGTTCATGAAGCCCAGCATCAACACCTTTGCCGTATCGGCATCCTGGATAATGGCCGGCACGAGGCCATTCATCTTATCAAAATCCAAAGCCATCTCTTTTCTTGAGTTTATATTTATCTTTATGTATTCTTCCAATATGTTTTTGCTTACCTATTGTATGCCGGCAAGCCCTCTGGCATGACGCCTTTACACCCGCATGGGAATTCCTTGGGCGCAAAGATACAACTTTAAATCGGGAATTTTTATTTCTCCAAAGTGAAAAACACTGGCAGCCAGTGCAGCATCAGCCTTTCCCTGCAGAAAAGCGTCACGAAAATGCTCCGGTGCACCGGCACCACCCGAGGCAATGACAGGGATGGAGAGGTTGTCAGCCAGTTGCGCCAATGCTTCGTTGGCATATCCTGTCTTCACTCCATCGTGGTTCATGCTGGTGAACAGAATTTCGCCTGCACCACGCTCCTGCGCCTCTCGTGTCCAAGTGAACAGTTCCTTGTCTGTCTCCACCCGTCCACCATTCAGGTAGCACCACCAGCCTTTCTCTGTCTGCTTGGCATCAACAGCCAGTACACAGACCTGCGAACCAAAATGCGATGCAATTTCGTCAATAAGCTCCGGACGGCGTATAGCAGCGGAGTTGATGGATATTTTATCGGCACCTGCATTCAACAAGCGGTCTACATCGCTTAACTCATGAATGCCCCCTCCCACAGTAAAGGGAATGCTGATGTTGGCAGCAATACGCTTCACCAACTCAGCAAACGTCTTGCGGCCTTCGAAACTGGCTGTTATATCCAGAAAAACCAGCTCATCGGCACCCTGCTCACTGTAAGCACGCGCCAACTCTACCGGGTCACCCGCCTGACGCAGGTTGACGAAATTTGTTCCTTTCACGGTCTGCCCGTCTTTGATATCGAGGCAGGGAATAATTCTTTTTGCTAACACAGGAATATATCTTTTTACTAATGTTCTACATTTAGCAAACTATACGACTCGACTTACTTACCGGCCGAAGAAGCCAAGCGTTCCAAATCGCCCAGGCTGATGCGCCCTTCATAAAGTGCCTTACCGAAAATAACGGCAGGCACACCGGCTTCATCAAGGGCATACAAGTCGTCCAGGCTTCCCACCCCACCACTGGCTATGAGATAGAGGTTAGGATGCTGCTCCAGTATTTCCTTATACAGCGGTAAGGATGGCCCTTGCAACATTCCGTCACAGCTGATATCCGTGCAGATAACCATATTCACTCCTTGGGCCACATAGTCTTCCAAAAAGCCGGACAAGTCGCGTTGAGTTTCATCCTTCCATCCGTTGACTGCTATCTTATGATCCTTCACATCGGCTCCCAAAATGATGCGTTCCGCACCGTAAACCTTCAACCAGCGGCAAAAAGTTTCCGGTTCCTTCACTGCGATGCTTCCTCCTGTCACCATACTGGCACCACTTTCAAAGGCGATGTGCAAGTCTTCGTCTGTCTTTACCCCACCGCCAAAGTCAATTACCAACGAAGTACGCGTAGCAATCTGCTCCAACGTACGGTAATTAACTATATGATGAGAAGCAGCTCCATCCAGGTCTACCAGATGCAACCTGCGGATGCCGTGCGCCTCCAATTCCAAGGCTACTTCCAACGGGTTCTCATTATACACCTTCTTGCTCTCATAGTCACCCTGAGAAAGCCGCACACACTTACCGTCTATAATGTCTATGGCAGGAATCAGTTCTATCATACCTAAAACAGTGTATTATTGTGAATAGTTCACCTTATTATATATTACAATTCCAGAAAGTTCTTCAATATGCGCTCGCCTACACTTCCGCTCTTTTCAGGATGGAACTGGGTAGCATAGAAGTTATCCTTATGCAAAGCCGCACTGAAAGGAAGGATATAGTGGGTTTCAGCAGCCGTATGTTCATTGACCGGCACGTAATAGCTGTGCACAAAATAAACATATTCTTCCTTATCGAAGCCCTTGAACAAAGCACTGTTTGTATTCATCAACGTATTCCAACCCATGTGAGGAACTTTATCTTCATGCCGACCGGATACAAAGCGTTTCACATCGACATCAAAGATACCTAAACACCCCACACCGCCCTCTTCCGAATAACGGCACATCAGTTGCATCCCCAGGCAAATACCCAATACAGGCTGGTGCAAGTCTTTTATCAGACGGTCCAGCCCTGACGTCTGTAAGAAAGCCATGGTTGTGGCTGCCTCGCCTACACCGGGAAATATCACCCTGTCGGCACTACGCAACTCGGCCTCGTCAGACGTAATCACCGGCTCCACTCCTATACGCCTTAAAGCATAGTCTACCGAGCGTATGTTACCTGCATTGTATTTCACTACAGCTACTTTCATTGTCCAATCTCCTTAATTGAATATGACTGTTTTATTCTTGTAAGCAAGTACCTTTCTGTCTATATGTTTCTGTACAGCACGCGACAGGACTATCTTCTCCAAATCCTTTCCTTTGTTCACCAGGTCCTGCACCGTGTCCTTATGAGTAATGCGCACCACATCCTGCTCAATGATAGGCCCTGCATCCAATTCGGTTGTCACGTAATGACTGGTGGCACCGATAATCTTCACACCGCGTTCAAAAGCCGCATGATAGGGTTTGGCCCCCACAAATGCCGGCAAGAAAGAGTGATGTATGTTGATGATGCGGTTAGGAAAAGCATTTATCAGCTGTTCAGACACAACCTGCATGTAGCGTGCCAGTACAATGAAATTCACCCGATGCTCGGCCAACAATGCCAGCTCTCTCTGCTCCTGCTCTGCCTTATTTTCTTTCGTGATAGGAAACAGATAGAAAGGTATACTGAAACGTTCGGCCACATGCTGAAGGTCTGGATGATTGCTTACAATCAGCGGAATCTCCACATTCCATTCACCGGCCGCATAGCGCGCCAACAGGTCGTACAAGCAATGTGACATCTTAGAAACAAAAATAGCCATTCGTGGTTTGTAGTCTGAGAAGTAAAGCTTAAAACTCATATCATACTTCTGCGCATACAGAGTAGCAAAATAGTCTTCAATCTTCTCTTGCGGAATAAGAAAGTTCTCCAATTCCCATTCCAAACGCATGAAAAAAATGTTTTCCACACGGTCTACATACTGGTCCAGGTAAACAATGTTTCCCTTGTTTACCGTTATAAAGTCGGTCACGGCAGCCAGAATGCCGGGCTGGTCAGGACAGTGGAGTAGCAGTTTAGCTGTTTTCGTCATGGTTGTTCTGTTTCTATATTATTTCTTAACGCAGAAAGCATGCCTACACTTGCTGCTTCGTGGCAGATTCTCTTCACACACTTTCCTCTTATTACAACTTTTCTATTTTAAGTTTGCAAAAATAACTATTTATTGCAAACAGAGGAGTATTTAGAACAAAAAGTTCCATATATCCTACCATTTTTAAGCGTAAAGAGTAGTATTGAGAACAATTTACAATCAAAAACACACTTTACATCATCTGTCCGCAGTGCTACTTGGCCGTCTTACCACGCCTTCCAGAACTTCTGAAAATCGTCATACCGCCCATAGCATACCAGCTGGTCACCTTCCTGCATTTTGCAATTTTCGGGCAGTTCGCTGACAACCTTATGTTCCCGACAAGATATACCCAAACAGTTCTTCACCGTTTGCTCACGTTTCAAAGCGACAATCTTCAACCTGAATTCTTCCTCCAACTTCAGCTCGTTCACAAAATAGCCTCCAAACTTCTGGGGGATGGTGAATTTTACAACATAATATTCCGCATCGACCTGAAACGTCTCCATGTTACCGCCAAACTCCAGTAAATGCACCAATCCACGAGCAGCATCTGCCTCCGGAGTCAAAATACGCTCCAACCCAAAAGCTTCAAGTACCGAACGATGCACCGGGTCAATAGCACGGGCATAAATATGCTTCACCTGTTTCTGTTTAAGCAAAGCCGTCACACGGATGGAAGCACCAAAGTTCTCACCTATGGCTACAATAACCACATCCACATTCTTCAGCGGCAATACCGACAAAGCCTGCTCATCAGTAGCATCTATCACAAACGAGGCTGCCACTTTGTCCTTCAAGCTCTCTACACGCGAAGTACTAATATCGGCCCCTATCACTTCATGCCCCAAAGCCGACAACTCCTCGGCCAAGACATGTCCATAGTTTCCTAAACCAATAATAATGTATTTCATACGACTCTGTTCTTAAATATCAGTTTATAATAATCTGTCCGCTAGGATATTGATACTTTATTTGCTTCTTCTGTTTCACAATGCCCAGCATCATGGTCATCAGTCCTACACGCCCCACAAACATCAGCAAAGCCACCAGCAACTTGGACGGTGTACCCAACAAGGGTGTCAGATTCAGACTGGAACCTACCGTACTCAACGCCGAAATACACTCAAAGGTAATGGCTGTAAGCGAATGATTGGGTTCAAGCATACTAATGATAAATACAAATACAAACAGAATGAAAAATGACATGACAACCGTAGCGTTGGAACGACGGATAGAATCGGCAGACAGCTCACGTCCAAAGACTTCGACTCTCTCCGTTCCCCGCAATACTGTCCACAGGTTCAAGACAACAACTGCAAAAGCATTGACCTTAATACCACCGGCCGTAGATTGCGAAGCACCTCCAATCCACATAAGCAGCATGTAGACCATCAGCGTCTGAATGCCGAGACCTGCCAAATCAACGCTACAGAAGCCGGCCGTACGCGGACATACCGCATTGAAGAACGCCTGCGTCCACTTGTCACCCACATCCATGCCGGCAAACGAAGCATTCCACTCAAACACTGCTATCAGCAAAGTACCCACAGCCAGCAATGCCACCGTCACTATCAACACGATACGCGTATTGAGATTATAAAGATGATATACTGTCCTATGTTCCCACTTCCGGGTGAGTACAAACTTCCAAAAGCGTTTGACATGAAACAACAGGATATCCTTGAAGTTGACTAAAATAGGAAAGCCTATACCACCTAATATAATAAGTAAAGAAATATAGATGTAAAGCGAATTATGCCCGGTCATCACTGCCTCATTGCCCAAATTGCCGGGCAACGTAGAAAAGCCGGCATTGCAGAAAGCTGATATGGAATGGAAAGCCGAAAAAGCCAACTCCTCGTGCATGTCCATACCAAGTGTACCGTGTATACTGCTCCAGATGGCCAGCATGCCAACGCCTTCAATGGCCAACGTAAAGAATAAGATATAGACTAAGGTAGAAAGCAGCGAATTCAGTGAATCGGAACTGACCATATCGCGCACCACCAGCTGATTATAAATCGACGTATTGCCCATGAAGAACATAGCAAAGAAGCTGGTCAAGGTCATAACGCCAAGTCCGCCTATCTGAATCAGCAGGATAATGACCACAAAACCTGTAGGTGTAAACGTAGACGCCACATCGACCGACGTCAATCCCGTCACACACACGGCACTGGTAGAAATAAACAGCGAATCGACCCACGAAATGCCATTCACCGTACAACGCGGCAACATCAGCAGCCCTGTACCAATCAGGATAATGACCAGAAAACTGGAAGCCAGCATGAGCGAAGGATTGGTGCGACGTCCCAGAAGACGTACCAACCCGTTGGACAGGCTCAACAAAGAGAATAACAGCAACAGGATGAGTCTGAACGGTTCACCGTTGACCAGTTCCCAAAAATTAAGGACAGGCCCTTCCACCTCGGGCCGATGAAAGATAACCGGTACCAGCGTAAGGTAAAACAGTGCCGTCAATATCCAGGCAAAGCGGCTGAACGCACGCCGCGTGTCGCGATAGTCAAGAAACAAATGCGTGGTGATATCTACCAAGAATACAATCCATACACCGTGATACAGGCGATGAAGTTGTGTGGCCTCCTCGGTCGAAACCGTAAATCCATGTTCATAGACCAGTCCCACTATCAACAAGATGGAAGCAATGTATGTCAAAGCCGTGACAGCTCCCAACGCCATCCGCACGTATGGCTGTATCCATTTGTTCTGATACAATAGAAATTTATGGTATAATTTCATTTCAACAACGGTTGTCTGTCAGCCAAGGGCAAAACAGTTGTTAAGGAAAGGCAAACATAGACAAATCAATCAGGATATACAAAAAATAGAAGAAAAAAGATACACATTTAAAAAATATGGCTACATTTGGCCAAGAATTAGTATCCTAAGGCAAACACCTGCTGCATGGACCCGCCTTTTTCTGCCAGGGCAGCCGGCTTTTCCTAACGCCGGATACGCGGCAAGCGGCAAACCCACTCACACGGTGCCAAGCAGGGACAATCCTGACGGAAGACACTTAAATTAAAAATGATAGCTATGAGTAACAAGAGAAAAAGATTCTTCCTGTCGGAAGAAGAGATACCACATTACTGGTACAACATCCAGGCCGACATGGTAAACAAGCCCATGCCGCCCCTCAACCCTGCCACCAAGCAGCCTCTGAAACCCGAAGATATGTTCCCCATCTTTGCCGAAGAACTGTGCCGGCAAGAACTGAACCAGACCGATACCTGGATTGAGATACCCGAAGCCGTACGCGAAATGTACAAATACTACCGCAGCACCCCACTGGTGCGCGCCTACGGACTGGAGGAAGCACTGGGAACACCGGCCCACATCTACTTCAAGAACGAAAGTGTCAGCCCCATGGGGTCACACAAGCTCAACTCGGCCATTCCACAAGCCTACTATTGCAAGCAAGAAGGCGTGACCAACGTGACTACAGAGACCGGCGCCGGACAGTGGGGAGCCTCTTTGGCATACGCAGCCCGCCTCTTTGGACTGGAAGCTGCCGTCTACCAGGTAAAGATAAGCTATGAGCAAAAGCCTTACCGACGCAGCATCATGCAGACCTTCGGCGCACAAGTGACAGCCTCGCCCTCCATGTCGACACGTGCCGGAAAAGACATCCTGACCGCGCACCCTAACCACCAGGGTTCACTGGGTACCGCCATTTCCGAGGCCATCGAACTGGCACGTACCACGCCCAACTGCAAATACACCCTGGGCTCCGTGCTCAACCACGTAGCACTGCACCAGACCATCATCGGGCTGGAAGCCGAAAAACAAATGGCCATGGCCGGCGAATACCCCGACATGGTAATTGCCTGCTTCGGCGGCGGTTCCAACTTTGGCGGCATTGCCTTCCCCTTCATGCGCCACAACATACTGGAAGGCAAGACCACGCGCTTTATTGCCGCCGAACCGGCCTCTTGCCCCAAACTGACTCGCGGACACTTCCAGTACGACTTCGGCGACGAAGCCGGATATACGCCGCTACTGCCCATGTTCACCTTGGGACACAACTTTGCTCCTGCCAATATACACGCAGGCGGCCTGCGCTACCACGGTGCCGGTGTCATCGTATCGCAGTTGCTCAAAGACAAACTGATGGAAGCCGTAGACATCCAACAACTGGAATCGTTCGATGCCGGTTGTCTCTTTGCCCGTGCCGAAGGCATCATTCCGGCTCCCGAGTCGTGCCATGCCATTGCCGCTACCATACGCGAAGCCAACAAATGTAAGGAAACAGGCGAAGAGAAGGTGATTCTGTTCAACCTGTCCGGACATGGACTCATCGACATGGCCTCTTACGACAAATACCTGGCCGGCGACCTGGTGAACTACTCGCTCAGCGACGAGGAGATACAAAAGAACATAGACGAGATAGGCGACCTGGCCTGAAAAAACGGCTTCTCGCCCGTCGGCCCTAAAAATAAAGAAAGAGACAGTTGCACTTGGCTTGAGTACAACTGTCTCTTTCTTTATCTTCTGTCTATTTGTTCCTTATTTCTGAGGAGTCAGCGGTAAACGCGTGCAAACCTGCGGCGGCATGCGACGGTGTTTTCTCTGATTCAATTCTTTTTTAATCTTTCCCATGTTGTTCTGTTCCGTCTGGTAAACTTTCAGAATCTGGCGGGGTGAAAGTATCTTCTTGAATTCCTTATAATACTTTTCGCGAATATCCAGAATCTGTCTACACTTCTCAAAGCGGTCGGTAATCATCTTTTCCACTTCCTCGTCGGTAGGCAACGGTTTGGGAGTCAGCTCCGTTCCATTGGTAGCCGGTTTTGCACTCTTCGGCTTGCGATACTTCATCCTGCAGTCGTTCAGCTCTTTCAGATAATCCTTGTAAACTGGTGCAAACTTGGCAGCCGTTTCATCGTCCAGCATCAATGCCTCCATCATCTGGTTCGTCTGCCGTTCCATCAGCTGTTCGGGTGTAAACTTACGCTTATTGTTCTTCTTCTGTTGGTTCTGGGCCAATACACTTACCTGGCCGCCTATCAGCAAAGCCAGCATCAGATAAAAAACTTTTCTTTTCATACATCTTCTGTTTTAAGTTCAACTTTCTAATTCAAAAACATATCATATTCCGAGAAACCGGCGAGCTCTTCCAGTTCCTCGTCAGACATTTCATAAATCCACTTGTCGCCCGCATTGGCCATGGCTACCGTACCAGTAGATGCCGACACAGCATCCTCGGGCTGCGCCTCAGGAGCAAACAGGGGCATAAACACCAGTCCGGCCACAAAGGCCGCAGCCACGCATGCAGCCCACACCACCGTAGGCCGTAGCCTGAACCTGCGCCTGACACCCGAACGCCGAAGCACTTCCTGCTGAAGATTGTCGAAGAAAGCCTCGGGCACGCGGTAGGGCGTCTTCTTGCCTATATCATCAAAGTCAAAATCTCTGTTCATAGCATCAGTTATTTAAAATGTATTCCTTAATCTTGTCCTTTGCATAATGGTAGTTCACCTTCATGGCCTCGGGAGTACCCTCCATAATGTGGGCAATCTGCTCATAATCCAGCTCGTCATAGTAGCGAAGGTTGAACACCAGCCGCTGCTTTTCGGGCAGGCTCAGCACGGCAGCCTGAAACTTCACCGAAAGCTCGTTTTCGTAGTCCACATATTCCGACGCTTTCAGCTTCCCCACCAATTCTTCCTGTAGCGCCTCTGCCGACACCAGCTCCATCTCCTGCCGCTTCTCCAGCCAGCGCAACACCTCGCGGGTGGCAATCGTATAAATCCAGGTTGTCAGCGAACTGTTCCGTTTAAAGCTATCCAGCCCCCGGAAGATGCGGATGAATACTTCCTGTGTCACATCCTCGGCATCGTCGTGCGACACCAGTTGCCTGCGTACATAATAGTACACCGGTTCCTGATAGCAGTCCATCAGCAACTTGAACCCTCGCTGCGGGTCGTCCGAGTATATCTGGAGTATCTTTTGTTCGTTTATCATAAAACATTCCGTTCTTGCGGTTGCTTTGTTTAGTTAGAAAGGGAAAATGGCCGGAAGTTAAATGCCGGTACCCTCCTTTTGGACTTAATTAACAAAAAACCGGCAAGCTGTGAAAAAAAGCTGAAGCACCGATAAGCATACAGGCCTCTGATGGACTAAAAACAGGTGTCCAATACCCGTTTGATAGCAGTGTACTGCTAACGCGATAGCAGTACACTCCCAACGTGATAGCAGTTAACTCCTGACACGATAGCAGTTAACTGCTATCACGACAAGAGTTTACCACTTTCGATCTAGCATCCAACAACCACATAATCAGCACAAAACGAATAAATCAGAAAAGACTGTCACCATCCCTGCACATAAAAAGCCCGGAAATGCCATTAAGCAACATTTCCGGGCTTCATGACGTACACCGGCTATCGGTGCCGACCGGACCGAACGTAAACTGTCCGGACTGAAAACGTCATTTATCTTTCGAGCACCAGCAGAAGAGCGTTCTCTGCGCTGTAAAAACCGATGCCACCATTCTGCAACTTACCGAAGGACTTTACTTCGTTCAGTGCTTTGAGAATGTTCGATTCCAACTTCATGTCGGGGCAAGCCATCATGGTCGATATGAGCTGCGGGAAAGCAATGGCAGCAGCATTATTCTCATCCGTCTGAATGCCACCGTTGATGGTATTACAGCCTGCGTTGCCGTGCAGTCTCTTGGCTGCGGCATCAAACTCCATAAAAGGCTGAGTCTCCAGTGTATCGGGAACGGCCGAACCATATACTTCGCGAACCATCCATTTTCCATTCAGGTCGTTCAGGCTTACGGTAGTTTCATCCTTACGCTGAAGAATAATGACCGGACGCTTGGAGGCGCACAAAGCCACGTTCTTATCATCTATCTGCTGGTAACGGTTCACCTGTTTCAATGCAGTCAATATGTTCTGCTCCAGCGTCATGTCGGGGCAAGCCATGCGTGTAGAGCCCAGCGAGCTCAAGTCTATCTCTCCCGGTTTGCCGTTTAAGTCTACAGTACCCATAATACGATTGCAGCTGGTGTTGCCATAAACATTTCCATTATCTGCATTAATACCAATGAAGGGGAATTCTTGTCCCGGAGCCGGTACAACCGCTGTTCCGTTCAATTCCACAATATTCCATTCGCCGGCCAATGAAGCCTGCGGCATGACGTTCTTACTGGAACGACAAGACGAAAAGGCCAGCAACACACCGGCCAAGCATACAGAAAACATTACTTTTTTCATACCCATTTCTTCTTTAAGTCAATTTAGTTAATTTATCAACGGACAAAGGTATTCAAAATAACCAATAAGGCAACCATTTGTTCAAAAATCCCATTCTTTTCCTCAAAGTATTTAGTAGCTTTTTAATGTTTATGTAAGAATTAACTCTTATATTTGTGCCTGTAATCCTCAACAGACAACATTATAAATCTTTAATATAGAAAACAAAATGGGTAAAGTTCTTATTATTGGCGCCGGTGGTGTAGGCACCGTCGTAGCACACAAAGTGGCTCAGAATCCTGATGTCTTCACCGAAATCATGATTGCCAGCCGCACAAAGGCCAAATGTGATGCCGTAGTAAAGGCCATCGGCAACCCTAATATCAAGACCGCACAGGTCGATGCCGACAATGTAGACGAACTGGTAGCATTGTTCAGCAGCTTCAAACCCGAGATTGTCATCAACGTTGCACTCCCCTATCAGGATCTGACCATTATGGAAGCCTGCCTCAAGACGGGTGTCAACTACCTGGATACGGCCAACTACGAGCCAAAGGATGTAGCTCACTTTGAATACAGCTGGCAGTGGGCCTACAAAAAACGCTTTGAAGAAGCCGGACTGACAGCCATCTTGGGCTGTGGTTTCGACCCGGGCGTAAGCGGTGTGTACACGGCATACGCTGCCAAGCACCATTTCGACGAAATCCAGTATCTGGACATTGTTGACTGCAACGCCGGTAATCACCACAAGGCGTTTGCAACCAACTTCAACCCCGAAATCAATATCCGCGAAATCACGCAGAACGGACGTTACTACGAGAACGGCCAATGGGTAACCACCAAGCCGCTCGAAATACACAAGGACCTGACTTATCCTAACATCGGTCCGCGCGATTCGTACCTGCTCTATCACGAGGAGCTGGAATCACTGGTGAAGAATTTCCCCACCATTAAGCGTGCACGCTTCTGGATGACTTTCGGACAGGAATATCTTACTCACTTGCGCGTCATTCAGAACATTGGTATGGCCCGCATTGATGAGGTCGACTACAACGGAGTAAAGATTGTTCCCCTCCAGTTCCTCAAGGCTGTACTTCCCAATCCGCAAGACTTGGGCGAAAACTACGAAGGCGAAACATCCATCGGCTGCCGCATCCGTGGTCTGAAAGATGGAAAAGAGCGCACTTACTACGTATACAACAACTGTAGTCACCAAGCCGCCTACAAGGAAACCGGCATGCAGGGTGTCAGCTATACAACGGGCGTACCGGCCATGATTGGTGCCATGATGTTCCTGAAAGGCATTTGGAAGAAGCCGGGTGTATGGAATGTCGAAGAATTCGACCCAGACCCATTCATGGAACAACTCAACAAACAAGGTCTGCCCTGGCACGAAGTAATCGACGGCGACTTGGAGCTCTAAAACCAACGGTTAGCGGTTAGTGGTAAACGGTTAGTACGAATGCTGCCAACCATTTACCACTAATCATTAACCATTAACCACTAACCATTAACCACTGACCAAATGAATGTAGGAGACAAAGCTCCCGAAATATTGGGAACTAACGAAAATGGCGAGGAAATCCGCCTGAGCAACTACCAAGGAAAGAAAATCGTTCTCTACTTCTACCCCAAAGACAGCACATCGGGCTGCACCGCCCAGGCCTGCAACCTGCGCGACAACTACGATGAATTGCGCAAGGCCGGTTATGAAGTAATCGGTGTAAGTGTCGACAGCGAAAAGTCACACCAAAAGTTCATCGAAAAGAACAACCTGCCTTTCACGCTTATTGCTGACACTGACAAGAAGCTGGTAGAGGAATTTGGTGTTTGGGGTGAAAAGAGCATGTACGGACGCAAGTACATGGGTACTTTCCGCACTACTTTCATCATCAACGAAGAGGGAGTGATAGAACGCATCATCGGCCCTAAGGAAGTAAAGACCAAGGACCATGCGGCACAAATTCTCTAAATCTCCGCTCTCTCCAAGAACTACTTAATACAAAAGACAAATGGCTAAAAAAGACGAACTCAACTTTGAAGGCGAAGCTACAGGCCCCAACAGCGAAAAGCTGAAAGCCCTGCAAGCCGCCATGGACAAAATAGAAAAGAGCTTTGGAAAAGGCTCTATCATGAAAATGGGCGACGACAACATAGAGCCCGTCGAAGTTATCCCAACCGGCTCCATCGGGCTGAACGTAGCCCTGGGAGTAGGCGGTTATCCACGAGGCAGAATCATTGAAATCTATGGTCCTGAATCTTCTGGTAAGACTACCCTGGCCATACATGCCATTGCCGAAGCACAAAAAACCGGCGGTATTGCGGCTTTCATTGACGCCGAGCACGCTTTTGACCGTTTCTACGCAGCCAAGCTGGGTGTTGACGTGGACAACCTCTTCATTTCTCAGCCCGACAACGGGGAACAGGCACTCGAAATTGCCGAACAGCTGATACGCTCGTCAGCTATCGATATCATTGTAGTTGACTCTGTAGCCGCATTGACTCCGAAGGCCGAAATCGAGGGCGACATGGGCGACAACAAGGTAGGCTTGCAGGCCCGACTGATGTCTCAGGCACTGCGCAAGCTGACTTCTGCTGTCAGCAAGACACGCACTACCTGTATCTTCATCAACCAGTTGCGCGAGAAGATTGGCGTTATGTTCGGCAATCCCGAAACAACCACCGGTGGTAATGCACTGAAGTTCTACGCATCTGTCAGACTTGATATCCGCGGCGGACAGCCTATTAAGAACGGTGACGAAATCATCGGCAAGCAGACCAAGGTGAAGGTTGTAAAGAACAAGGTGGCTCCTCCCTTCCGCAAAGCCGAGTTCGACATCATGTTCGGCGAAGGCATCTCTCGCACGGGAGAAATCATCGACTTGGGTGTAGAACTGGGCATCATCAAGAAGAGCGGTTCATGGTTCAGCTACAATGACACCAAGCTGGCTCAGGGACGCGACGCTGCCAAGCAAGTCATTGCCGACAATCCCGAACTGGCAGAAGAACTGGAAGCACTTATCTTTGAAGAACTGAAGAAAGAGAAATAAGGCAGGCCAACAACCCTTGCCCACATAAAAGAAGAACGGAACCGACAGGCGTCCAACGCCATACCGGTTCCGTTCATTTTTTATCCTTATCCAAGCTGAAGACAAGACTGCGGAAAGAAAAAACAAAGCTGCAAAAGAAAGGAGACAAACGCCCTAAACAAACTTCAAACAAGCCCGTACTCAGCGCATCACCCGTCCCGCCTTGTTACCTTGCATCAGATTCTCTACCTCTTCTACCGACACTTGGTTGAAGTCACCGTACACCGTATTCTTCAGTGCCGAAGCCGCTAAGGCAAAGTCCAGTGCTTTCTGGTCATTGTCGGGGTAGGCTATCAACCCATATATCAACCCGCCCACAAAGGCATCACCGGCTCCTACACGGTCTACCTCATGCTCAATGTCATAGATACCCGTATGCTTCAGGCTACCGTCGGAATAAAGCACAGCAGCCAACAGGTTGTGATTGGAAGTTATGGAGTTGCGGAGCTCCAGGAATATCTTCCGGCAACGGGGCACCAGTTTTGACACTTGCCGACCATAGTCTTCGAACGCAGGCAGATTGTCCTGAAACGACGTATCTTCCTCGGTCGTTGCCTTGAAACCAACCGGCTTCACCCCCAGAATCTCCAGATATTCCGGTTCGGCACCAAACAGCACGTCGCTATACGCCACGAGCGGCTGCATCACCTCGGCTGCCGTACGTCCATAGTTCCACAGCTTCTTACGGAAATTCAGGTCGCAGGAAATAACCAGTCCCATACGGTGCGCCGTCTCAATGGCCTCGCGACAAACATCGGCCCCGTCCTGTGACAAGGCGGCTGCTATGCCCGACCAATGAAACCAGCCCGCATCGGCCAACACATGTTCCCAATCTATCATACCCGGTTTCAAGGTAGCAAATGCCGACCCGTCGCGGTCATACACCACGTTAGAGTTGCGGAAAGCCGCTCCTGCCTCCAAATAGTAAAGTCCCATGCGCTTGCCACCAAACACAATACCCTCTGTACCCAGTCCGTTGGCACGCAGCGAAGCTATGCAGGCATGCGCCACCGCATTGTCGGGTAGACGAGTGACAAACTCAGTAGGAACGCCGAAGTTTGCCAATGACACAGCCACATTGGCCTCACTGCCGCCAAACGTAGCCACCAGTTGCCCCGCCTGCGAGAAGCGCTGAAAAGAAGGAGTGGTCAATCTCAGCATCACCTCACCAAAGGTCACCACTTTCTTGTACTTTAGAATTCGTTCGTTGTCCATTTATCTGCTATTTTGTATTATTATAACCATGTTTGTTGTCTCATCATCCATTCCTGTATCCGCTTGTCCAAGCTGCAAGTTGCCGAACCGATATTCTACAGATACACGTCAGTTTATTCGAATTAAAGCGAAAATCAAGTCTGTAACAAGGCCTTATTCTGCCCGTTATTCTTATGCAAAAATACGAGCAAAAGAACAAGACAGTGTATTTATTTAAGGATTTTAGCAAAAGAAATGCGTTGTTCGCCCCAACCTCCTGAACATCACATATTCAATTCCTTTACGCCTCATGGCACAAGCAAGCAAACTATTTACTACATTTGCAACCACACTAATAGAAACGTATGAAAAAAAGATACCTACAACTGTTGCTGCTGGCCACATTGGCTATGCCCTTCCTGGCGTCGTGCGGAGTAAACCGCTGGGAAGAATACTATCCGCTGACACAGAGAGACATGTGGATTGACAGCCTGATGCGAGAAGAATACCTGTGGTACAAGGACATACCCTCGTCTGAAAGCCTGAACTACTTCAGCGAACCCGCCACCTTCCTCAACAGCCTGCTTTCATCGCTCGACGACGGATATTCGCGCATCGACTCACTCTACGATGTGCCCGAGACAGGCTATGGCTTCGACTACACCCTCTATTCGATAGCCGACAACGACACGGCCTATAATGCCCTGGTTACCTACATCATGCCTGGCTCACCGGCCGAAGAAGCCGGACTGAAACGGGGCGAATGGATAATGATGGTAGACAACGAATACATCACCAAAAAGAATGAAACCATACTGACCGAAGGCACAGCCAAGAAACTGCTTGTAGGCACCTACGGCGAGACGACCGATGAGGAAGGCGAGACCGTGGGATTCATCAAGGCCGACCGGGAAACTCAACTGCCGGCCACACGCGACGTACAGGACAAAGACATTCCTGTCTGCCAAATACTTGAACAGAACGGCAAACACATAGGCTACATGCTCTACAATACCTTCAGCCCCGACAACGCCGACGAGGTGAAACAATATGCCCAGCAGTTCAAGGATAACAATGTTAGTGACGTCGTACTTGACCTGCGCTACAACGCAGGCGGAGATATGGAAAGCGTGGAACTGATGGCAGCCATACTGGCACCTGCCAACCAAATGGGCTACACGCTGGCACAACTGAAATACAGCGATAAGAAAAGCGCCAAAGACCGCACCCTCACACTGGACGAATCCCTGCTGCAAGGTACGGCCAACCTGGGCCTGACACGTCTCTACGTACTGACCAGCACCACCACGGCCGGTGCTTCCGAGATGCTGATAAATTGTCTCAAACCATACATGGACGTTTTCATCGTGGGCGAAAAGACAAAAGGACAGACCGTTGCCACCGAACCATTCTGTTCGCAAAAGCACAGCTACTGCCTGCGACCGGTAGTATGCGAAGTGTTCAATGCTCAGGGTACAGCCGACTACGCTTCAGGTTTCACCCCCGACGAACAGGTCGGCAGCCTGAGCAACCTGGCTACCATATTGCCATTCGGCGATCCCAACGAAACTTTGCTGGCTAAAGCCATTGCCTTGATAAATGGCGAAACTACTCCTGACGAAAACGTACAGACCAGACTGAGCCGAAATATGACAGCCGTGAAACACGTCAACACACGCCGTCACTTCAGCACCGGGCTCCGTATGAACTAACTCCAATATGTCATGAAGCTGCATAGCATCGCCAACCAGCTCACCATCTGTCTGTTGTTGCTCTGCACTGTGTCTGCTTGCAACGACGAACCGAAGGCATCTATCCCCAAGAATGAGCCCTATCCGGTGACTAACTTCAACACCGTGAGCTTGCAAACTACAACAGTGGATGACGGACCAGCCGTAACCACTACCCACACCTACAGTTACCAAGCAGGACGACTACAAGCATACGACCTGCTGCAAACTGTCGGACACTCCACACCGGTGGAAATCAGCAGCCACAGCCAAGTTTCGTATACCGACAACCAAGCCATCGTAAGAGATGACTACGGCAATACTTCAACCTATACACTGAACAGCAGAGGATATGCTACCGAATGCCTGAGGCAGGAAGCCGGCAGTAACTCAATCCGCCACTATAGTTTCGGATACATGGCCGGAAGTGACGGCAAGTACTACCTGACCTCAGTATGCGAAACCATCGATGACTCGACAACACCCTTTAGCCAACTGACGCTAAGCTATGACTCCGAACATAGCATAAACCTCCGCCTCGACATGCAAAGCCAAACCTATCGCTACCAGGCTTCGGCCGATGCCGACAACCTCCTGCCCAACACTTCGGAGCTGCCGGCACTGTTTCTCAACAGCCTCCACCCGCTGTCACTCCACCACGAAGCCATCTACGGTAAATGGCTGGGTGATGCCTGGCCCTATCTGGTGCAACACCTGTCGCCTATCGATAACGAAGAAAGCACGGAACGTACTGACTACACTTATCAATTGGACACCAACGGCATAGTGACCGGTTGCGTAGTCCAGACCACCAGCTACGGCCAAAGTTATCGACAAAGCTATACCTACAATCTAAACTGAGCCCACCCTGAATCCTATGGCATTCAGGGTAAGTGATGCGAGAGGATTCAGGGGTATGAATCCTATGGCATTCAGGGTAGGTGATGCGAGGGGATTCAAGGGTATGAATCCTATGACATTCAGGATAGGTGACGAGAGGGGATAACAAAAAGGACATGCCCCGCAAGGCATGTCCCTCCTATAAATACCGCAACCAATCTATTATTATCGCCATTCCGGCTACATCCTTATACCAAGTGAGCAATCCATTCTTCGCGCTCGCCGGGCAGCAAGTCGATGACGGGTATTTCGACCATCGTGTAGCAACCGGGCTGTTGGCGCATGGCAGCACGAGCCACACAAACCAGTACCTGTGCAGTCAACGCTGGGTTGTTAATGCGCATGTTGAACTCGAAGAGCTGATTCTGTGTCTTACCAGAAACGCCCTTGCGTGTCAGGTTTACACCATGTCCCATGTCGAGCAAAGCATCTACACTGGGTACTTCCTTCACGTGCGTCTCGTCGTTCACAAAGTAAGGGTCAGCCTTGATGGCGGCAGCCACCTGCTCCAGCTTGTAACCGTCTTTCAGTTCCACATATACCATGCGTCGATGAATGCCGGTTCCGGTAGGAATCGTCATAGACAATGCAGCCTTTACACCCTCAATGGCTTTCACGGCTACAGTGTGTCCCATACTCATACCAGGACCAAAGTTGGTGTAAGTAATGCCCTTGGGAGCGATAGCCTCAAGCAGTGTACGCACTACCGAGTCACTTCCCGGATCCCAACCGGCCGAGATGATAGATACCGTATTGTGAGCCTTGGCTTCAGCATCGAGCGTACGACGCAGGGCGGGAATGCCGGTGTGAATATCAAAGCTGTCTACGGTATGGATTCCCAGCGCCAGAATTTCCTTGGCATACTTTTCCACGCTGCGTGTCGGAGTACACAAGATGGCTACGTCTACCTGGTCCAGTTCCTTTATATCTTTCACTACCGGATATGCACTCAGTTCAGCCGGACGGTTTTCTGCTCCGGCACGACGCACAACACCTGCTATTTCAAAGTCGGGCGCTGCCTGCAACGCCTCCAACACATAGTGTCCTATATTGCCATAACCAACGATGGCAGCTCTTACTTTTTTCATCTTTTATTCTATATTTAGTTATCAGTTTTCTGTATATTGGCTGCAAAAGTAGTCTTTTTTCTGTTATTACTCCACAATCTACAGCAATGATTACAGAGATTAACACAGATTTAGAAACTTATTCCGGCCGGGTCAGAGAAATAAACAAAGATTCCGGCAAAAGGTTCATGGAGCACATACAATATTCTGCTACGAACTACGTTATATAAACATTATGATAGAATATCTCAGGGGCGGACTTGCCGAGCTTAGCCCGGCAACCGCAGTAATCGATTGTAACGGTGTGGGCTATGCGGCCAGCATATCGCTCAACACCTATGCTGCCATTCAAGGCAAGAAGGAATGTAAACTCTATATCTACGAAGCCATCCGCGAAGACGCCTACCAGCTCTATGGATTTGCCGACAAGCAGGAGCGTGAATTGTTTCTGCTGCTGATTTCCGTATCGGGCATCGGCGGCAACACGGCACGCATGATTCTCTCGGCCCTCTCGCCGGCCGAACTGGTGAACGTCATCAGCTCGGAGAACGCCAACCTGTTGAAGACCGTGAAAGGCATTGGTCTGAAGACGGCACAACGCATCATTGTAGACCTGAAAGACAAGATAAAGACCACTACCGTCACCGCAACGACTACAGGCATGAGCGGCAGCCTGCTGACACCGGCCAATGCCGAAGTGCAGGAAGAAGCCATCGAAGCACTCACCATGCTGGGATTTGCCCAAGCGCCCTCGCAGAAGGTGGTACTGGCCATTCTGAAAGAAACCCCCGACGCACCGGTAGAACAGGTCATCAAGGCAGCCCTCAAGCGACTGTGACAGTTGTCGGCCCAGTCCTTATACCCCTATCCGTCCGTTTTGCCAAGCATGCTAAACTGATATATCGTTGATGAAGTCCATACGGAAGTTCCATATTGTCCTGCTCCTGCTGTTGTGTCTTGCCACGGGCAATTTCCAAGCCGTGGGACAAGAAACAACGACACCGCTGACATTGCCCGGCGACACGCTGAAAGCCGGACAACTGCGGATGCCCGACAATATCCGTACGGTAGTGGAATACGATGCCAAGAACCGTGTCTACCTCATCCGCCGCAAGTTGGGCGACATCGACCTGGAGGTACCAAGGCTGATGACCGAACAAGAATACCTGGACTGGACCATGCGCCAGTCCATGCAGTCTTACTACCGGCAGAAGAACGGTGAAGAGGCAGGCAAGAAGAAAGATGAATTCGACTTCCTCGACATGAAGTTCGACCTGGGTCCGGCCGAGAAAATCTTCGGACCCGGCGGCGTGCAAATCAAGACGCAAGGTAGTGCCGAACTGAGCTTCGGTGTCAACTACAAGAACGTGAAGAACCCGTCGCTGCCCGAGAGCCAGCACAAGACGTGGGGTTTTGACTTCGACGAGAAGGTGAATGTCAATGTCAACGGAAAGGTGGGCGACAAGGTGGACATGAACATGAACTACAACACCGATGCCACCTTCGACTTCGACACCAAGCAGCTGAAACTAAAATACGAGGGCAAAGAAGACGAAATCATCAAGCTGATAGAGGCGGGCAACGTGAGCCTGACCAGTAATAACTCGCTGATAAAGGGTGCCTCTACCCTCTTTGGCCTGCGCACCGACCTGCAATTTGGCAAACTGAAACTACAGACTGTCATCAGCCAGCAGGAAAGCGAGTCGAAGACCGTCACCAGCAAGGGCGGCGTACAGACTACCAGCTTCGACTTCCAGGCCGACAACTACGAGGAGAACCGCCACTTCTTCCTGGCCCATTACTTCCGCGACACTTACGACAAGAGCATGGCGCAGCTACCCAACATTCTGTCGGGCGTCACCATCAACCGCATCGAGGTGTGGGTAACCAATAAGCGGGGCAACTACGACAACCCGCGCAACATCGTAGCTTTCACCGACCTGGGCGAAGCCTTCCACATCGACAACCCGACTTGGCAAGGCGGAGGCGTACCGGGCAATCCATCGTCCACGCTCAACGCCCCGACCAACAGCTCTAATACGCTGTACCAGCAGATGACCACCGCCTATGTCGCCGCCCGCGACATCAGCCAGGTCAACAGCACGCTCGGCGCCATTCCCGGCATGGAAGGCGGCGTGCAGTACGAGAAAATAGAAAATGCCCGCCTGCTCTCCTCGTCAGAATATACGCTCAACACCAAGCTCGGCTACCTGTCGCTCAAACAGGCGCTGCAACCTGACGAAGTGCTGGCCGTTGCCTTTGAGTACACGTTGGGCGGCCGCAGCTACCAGGTGGGTGAATTTTCGTCGGATATCAAAGACAACACCCAAAGCCTTTACGTCAAGCTGCTGAAGAACACGTCGAACAGTCCGGGCGATGGCTGCTGGGACCTGATGATGAAGAACGTCTACAGCCTCAACGCCTACTCCGTGCAAAAGGAAAACTTCCAGCTCAACATTACCTATCAGAGCGACACCACCGGCGTCTACCTGCGTTATCTGCCCGAAGGCAAGATTGCCAAGACGCCCCTTATCCGCGTATTGGGACTGGACCGCCTGAACAGTCAGAACCAGGTAGGCGCCGACGGATTCTTCGACTTCGTGGACGGCTACACCATCAATGCCACCGACGGACGCATCTTCTTCCCCGTGGTCGAGCCTTTCGGCAGCTACCTGCGCCAGCAAATAGGCAACGACCAACTGGCCGACAAGTATGTTTTTCAGGAACTCTATGACTCGACCCGCACCGTGGCACAGCAAACGGCCGAGAAGAACAAGTTCCGCCTGACGGGTGAGTTCCGGGCCTCCAACGCCAACGAAATCAACCTCGGCGCCATGAACATCCCGCAAGGGTCGGTACGTGTCACCGCCGGTGGCGTCACCCTGACCGAAAACGCCGACTACACCGTGGATTACACACTGGGTATTGTCACCATCCTGAACCAGAACATCATCGACGCCGGCACGTCTATCAGCGTTGACCTGGAAAGCAATACGCTTTACAACATGCAACGCAAGACCATGATGGGCATGAACTTCAGCTATGACTTTACGCGCAACTTCCAGCTGGGCGGCACGCTGATGCACCTCAGCGAGAAAGCACTGACAAGCAAGGTGAACATGGGCGACGAGCCCATCAACAATACACTCTGGGGACTGAACACCTCGTGGAAGACGCAAAGCCAATGGCTCACCGACATGCTGGACAAGCTGCCGTTTGTAGACGCCACTGCTCCCAGCAGCCTCAACTTCACCGCCGAATTTGCCCACCTCATACCCGGACACGGCAGCGGACTGCAACAGGACGCCTCCTACGTGGACGACTTTGAGAGCACGCAAAACGGCATCGACCTGAAGCAGCCCTCGTACTGGATGCTTGCCTCCACGCCCTATAACTCATCGTCTTCTTCCCTGTTTCCCGAGGCGTCGCTCAGCAACAACATCGACTACGGCAAGAACCGCGCCCTGCTGGCCTGGTACTTCATCGACGGCATATTTACCCGCCGCAACTCCTCGCTGACGCCGGCCCACATCAAGAATGACCTCGACCAGCTCAGCAACCATTACGTGCGCGAAGTCTACGAGCAGGAGCTGTTTCCCAACCGTGAGACAGCCTATCAGGAGACGGCTGCCATCAACGTACTCAACATGGCCTACTACCCGCAGGAGCGTGGTCCCTACAACCTGGATACAAACCTGAACTCAGACGGAACTCTGCGCAACCCCGAACGCCGCTGGGGTGGCATGATGCGCAAGCTGGAGACGAGCGACTTCGAAACGGCCAACATCGAATACGTGTCCTTCTGGCTGCTCGACCCCTTCATCTACGACGAGGAAGCGGGTACTACCGCCGATGCAGGCGGCTACCTGTACATCAACCTGGGCGAGGTGTCGGAAGACATACTGAAAGATGGCAAAAAGTTCTTTGAGAACGGACTGCCCACCGACGGCGACCTGACGCGGACGGAAGAGACCGTATGGGGCCGCGTGCCCCGCGACCGAAGCGTGGTCTACGCCTTCGACACCAGCAGCGGAACACGCCGCCTGCAAGACGTGGGCCTCAACGGACTGAGCACCGAAGACGAGCGTGGCTTCAGCACCTACGCCGACTACCTGAACAAGGTGCAGGCCATCGTAAGTCCCGACGCCTATACACGCTTCTACGACGACCCCGCCGCCGACAACTACCACTACTTCCGCGGCACCGACTACGACCAGGAAGAGCGTTCCATACTCGACCGCTACAAATACTACAACAATACGGAGGGAAACTCCACCACCTCGGAAGACTCGCCCGAACGCTACGACATCTCGGCCAAGACAACCCCTGACGTGGAAGACATCAACCAGGATAATACCCTCAACGAGAACGAGAAGTATTACCAATACCGCATCAGCCTGCGCCCCTCGGAGCTGAGAGTCGGCGAAAACTACATCACCGACAAGCGCACCGTGAACGTACACCTGCGCAACGGCAACCGCGAGGAGGTGACCTGGTACCAGTTCAAGGTGCCGGTGCGCAGTGGTGAAGCCATCGGAAACATCAAGGACTTCAAGTCCATCCGCTTCATGCGCATGTTCCTGACGGGATTCAGCCGCCCCGTGGTGCTGCGCTTTGCCACGCTGGAACTGGTGCGCGGCGAATGGCGCACCTATACCGACGCGCTGACCAATGGCTCCGTCGCCTCCTCGGCCACGCTTGATGTCTCGGCCGTCAACATCGAGGAGAATGCCGACCGCACCCCCGTGAACTACCTGCTGCCGCCGGGCATCAGCCGCGTCATCGACCCCGGCCAGCCCCAACTGCGCCAGGAGAACGAGCAGGCCCTCAGCCTGAAGGCCGACGGCCTGGCACCGGGCGATGCCCGCGCCGTGTACAAGAACACCAGCATGGACATGCGCCAATATAAACGCCTGCAAATGTTTGCCCACGCCGAGGCCTTGCCCGATCTGCGCTACGACCCGCAGGACGGTGAACTGAGCGTATTCATACGCCTGGGCTCCGACTATCGCAGCAACTACTACGAGTACGAGATTCCGCTGACGCTCACGCCCCACGGTACCTACAGCGGCAGTGCCGGCCAGCTCGCCATCTGGCCCACGGACAACAACCTCGACATCGACCTGTCGCTGCTTACCGACGTAAAGCGCAACCGCAACCGCCTGAAGGACACGCCCAACAGTGGCATCAGCTACGGCAAGCTCTACTCGGAGTACGATGCCGAGCATCCGGCCAACCGCGTCAGCGTCATCGGCAATCCCTCCCTGGCCGAGGTGAAGACCATCATGATAGGCATACGCAACAACGCCCGCTCCACGAAGTCCGTCGAGGTGTGGGTTAACGAGCTGCGCCTCACCGAGTTCAATGAAGAGGGAGGCTGGGCCGTGCAGAGCAACCTGAACTTGCAGCTGTCGGACGTCGCTACCGTAAACATGGGCGCCCACTATGAGACTGCCGGCTTCGGCGGCTTGGAGCAAAGCGTGAGCGAGCGCCGGATGGATGACTACCTGCAATACAACTTCGCCACCTCCTTTGACCTGGGCCGCTTCCTGCCCAAGCAGCTGAAACTGTCAGCACCCATCTACTACTCCTACTCCAAGGAGCAGACTACGCCCAAGTACAACCCGCTGGACAAGGACATGCTGCTGGACGACGCGCTCAGCGCACTCAACAGCGACCGCGACCGTGACTCATTGATGAACATTGCCCGCGAAGTGACCACCTACCGCAACTTCAGCCTCAGCAACATGCGGCTGGACATACAAAGCAAACGGCCCATGCCCTACGACCCGGCCAACTTCAGCTTCAGCTACGCACACTCCAAGCGGCACAACCAAGGCAGCACCACCGCCTACGAGAATGAGACCGATTGGCAAGGCTCCATGAGCTATAACTTCGCGCCCGTATACAAGCCCTGGGAGCCCTTTAAGGGCATCAAGAGCAAGTCGCCCTGGCTCAAGCTGCTGAAAGAGATGGACATCAACTGGCTGCCGCAGAGCATTGCCTTCAACACCGACCTGAGCCGCCACTACTACGAGTTGCAGCTGCGCGACATGGAGGCGCTGACCGCAGGCGCCAGCAGTGGCATGCCCACCGGCGACGGCACGGAGGGAATACCCGTGTCCTTCGCCAAGGAATTCCTGTGGAACCGCGACTTCGCCCTGCGCTGGGATCTGACCAAAAACCTCCAGATGAATTTCACCAGCGCCACGCATGCCGAGATAGAGGAGCCTTACGGCGTGGTGAACAAGGAACTGTACCCTGACGAATACACCCAATGGAAAGACTCGGTGAAACGCAGCCTGCTCTCGCTGGGCACGCCCATCGACTACCAACAGACCTTCAACCTGAACTACAAGCTGCCCTTCAGCCTGCTGCCTGCCACCGACTGGATTAGCGCCGACACGCGTTTTGCCTCCAGCTACAACTGGGCGCGCGGCGTACAGCTGGCCGACGGAACCGACACCGGAAACACCATCAGCAACCAGCGCAGCATAGACCTGAACGGACGCTTCAACCTGGAAACGCTGTACAACAAAGTGCCCTACCTCAAACAGGTGAACCGCCGTTTCTCGTCGTCCTACCGCAAGCCCGAGCCCAAGCGCAATGCCAAGAAACCCAAGACCTACAGCAAGGAGATAACGCTCAAGCCCGACACCACAACCACCATACGTCACAACCTCGGCACCCGCCGCCTGCGCCTGCAAGCCCGACACCAGGGCAAGAACTACAAGCTGCGCTACAAGGTGATGGACAACAACACGCTGCGCATAGAGAACCGTGACACGGTCCGCATCAAGCTGACTGTCGCCCCCGGCCCCAACATAGAGGACACGCGCTGGTACAAGCTGGGGCAGCACGCCGCGCGCCTGGCCATGAGCATCCGCAACTTCAGCTTCTCCTACCGCAACTCCTACGCCATGACGCTGCCCGGCTTTCTGCCTAACGTAGGCGACATGTTGGGGCAGAAAAAGAACAATGGCCTGATGGCACCCGGGCTGGACTTCGCTTTCGGCCTGACGGGTGACGGCTACATAGACCGCGCCAGGGAGCGGGGATGGCTGGCAGGCAGCGACTCGGTGGTGAGCCCGGCCAGCACCAACGCGCAGGAAGACCTGCAAATGCGCATGACCGTGGAGCCCCTACGCGACCTGAAGATAGACCTCAACGCCCAGCTGACCCGCAACAACAGCCGCGAGATACAGTTCATGTTCGACAATGCCCCCGAGACACGCAGCGGTAATTTCAGCATGACCATCATCAGCATCCGCACGGCCTTTGAACGCCACAGCGCCGGCGACGGCTACCGCTCGCAAAGCTTCGAGCGTTTCCTCAGCAACCTCGACGTGGTGCGAGACCGTGTCGAAGCCCAGTACATCGGCGCCCAATACCCCATAGGCAGCAACCTGGCCGGACAGACATTCGACCCCGCCAACGGCACGGTGGACCGATACTCGCCCGACGTCATGATACCTGCCTTCCTGGCAGCCTACACCGGCCGCGACGCCAGCAAAGTGGGGCTGGACCTGCTACCCAGCCTGCTGTCGCTCATGCCCAACTGGAGCATCACCTACAGCGGCCTGAGCAAGCTCACGTGGGTAAAGAAGCACTTCCGCAGTGTCAACCTGAACCACGCCTATCGCAGCACCTACAGCGTGGGCAGCTACAACACCTTCCAAAGCTTCATGAGCTACATGGGCGACCTGGGCTTTGTGGAAGACGTGCTGACCGGCAACCCCGTGCCCTCTACCCGGTTCGACATCGGCTCGGTATCCATCAACGAACAGTTCGCCCCGTTCTTCGGCATCGACCTGAGCCTGAAGAACGGCATGACGGCCAAGGCCGAGTATCGCAAGACCAGGGTGCTGACACTGAGCACTACGGCGTTGCAGATTGTAGAGACAAGCTCTGACGACCTCGTGCTGGGGCTGGGATACAAGATAAACAACTTCCGCATAGGCGGCAGCAGGCGCAATGTAAAAAACAGCAAGTCGCTGGTGACCAACGACCTGACCCTGCGTGCCGACGTGTCGCTGCGCAGCCAGTCGGCCCTGTGCCGCGACATACAGACAGGCCTGACGCAAGCCACAACGGGCAACCGTGCGCTGAAAATCTCGTGCACGGCCGACTACAACCTGAGCCGCATGCTGACCCTGCGCCTCTACTATGACCGTCAGCAAGACACGCCGCTCATCTCGTCGAGCTCCTATCCGGTAGTGACGTCCGACTTTGGTGTCACGCTCAAATTCTCGCTCAACCGATAACAGACAGATATAGAAGATATGAAAACCAACCTCATGACCCTGAACGACTGGCGACAGGCCAACCAACGCCCGCGCCCCTGCCCCACCGACAACTGGTACCTGGACTTTGCCCACCGCCTGCTGCCCCGGCTGGAGGCCTCACCTTTCATTGACGACCGCGCCCAGGCTGCCCGTGCCGCTCTGATGCTGGCCTGCTACCTGCAAGACGCCATCGGGCAACAAGGCGGCTGGAAGGCCTTTGCCGATGCCTATCGTGCCCTCTATGGCAGGCCCCTGCCCTTCTACCACTGCGGCGCAGACTATGTGGACGATGAGATAAACCAGGAAGACGTGTGCCTGGTGCTGTGGCGGGTCAAGTCAGTGCCCGAAGGCAAACAGGCCGGAAGCTATACCATCTGCGACCCTTTCCAGCCGCAACTGCTCGGCCTGGCGCAGGAAATATATGCCTTGATGGACGAAGCTTTCGAGCAGGCGCCCATCGCTCCCCTGCCATCCGGCTCCGGCTGGTTTCTCTCGCCACTGCAACTGCAAATAGCATCGTCGCCACTGCCCGGCCCAGCCGCATTGGCGCGCCCTGACTCCGACGCAGCCCGCTGCCTGGCCCACAGCGGCGGGCAGGAGTTGCTCTACTTCCCCACCTATGGGCAGCTGAAACGCTTCTTTGTGGACGTTCTGCAATGGCACGATACGCCCGAGGCCACCTTTGCTGACCTGGCCGAGGCCGACAGCTTTGTGGTCTATGCCAATGCCAAGGGCATGCTGCTGGCGCCCGAGGTGGGCTTTGCGTTTAGCGACGAGCGAAACGAAGCCTACAATTGTGAGCGTGCCCAACGCGAAGCCTACCGTCTCTTCTGCGAGCCTGGGGCGTGCCCGTTCGACCTGCTGAAATATGCCATGGCTCATGGCCTGTTGCCCGACGCCGCCCTGCCCTTTGCCAACGGCCGTCAACTGCTGCTCGACAACTGGGACTTCCTTTGCCGTTTCTACTTGGGGGAATATTATGAGGGAGACTGACAGAAAAAAATGTGACAAGATAAGGGAATGAAACTGCGTATATACGTAGTGGAAAATACATATATACGCGTTTGGAACTATGTATACGTGTCGTTAAAACTACGTGTACGTCCCGTTAAAAATGGGCGTATATCCGTTTTCAACGACATGTACGCCCCGTTAAAACTGCGTGTACGTCCGTTTTTAACGACGCGTACACCCCGTTTCAGCAGCCTCTATGGACAGTCCAAAGCATATCATAGCAAAAGGGCAAAGACGCACTATATAAATATCTATATGTCAACAGGTTACAATCAATATCAGTAGACCAGCCGGAAAAGAGGCATGGACGTGGTAAAAACTGCGTAACTATGTCGTTGAAAACGCGTAAAGACGTCGTTAAAAACGCGTAGTTACGCAGTTTCAACAACATAGTTACGCATTTTCAACGGCGTAGTTACGCAGTTTTAACGGCATCAAGGCGTAGTTTTACCTCCCTGTACGCCCAATTTTCCACGCATAAAGAAAGCGGGTGAAACAGATTGATTTCCGATTCAATCCGTTTCACCCGCTAATGTTGTACGAGAGTACTTAGAGTTCTATGATGGACTCTTCGCAGATGGTCAGCTTCTCCAGCCCTTCGGCACCAACAGCCCACGAGTTTTCAATGCCCACAGGGCCTACGCCCGGCAGCACAATCTTGGGTTCGAGGGCGAATACCATGCCGGGCTCCAGCTCCTGCTTCATGCGGGGAGCAATGACGGGAGCCTCGTTGATTTCCAGTCCTATACCGTGACCGATGAACTTGGCTTTCTGTCCCACACCCATGAAGTAGTCGGCCATGCCGGCCCGTGTCACCATGTCGATGGCCTTATTGTAGAGGTCCTCGCACACTACGCCCGGCCGTGCCATGTCGGCTATGGCGTCTTGAATGTCCAGGCACAGCTGGTGGGCGTCGTAGGCTTGCTGCGGCAAGCGGCCTATGGAGAAGACGCGGCTCATGTCGCCCATGTATCCGTAGAAGTTACCGCCCAGGTCCACCATCAGGCTCTGCCCTTCCTGCAGGGGCGTATTGTTGGCTCCGCCCGGCAGTGCGGGGTCCATGCCTTCGCCGCCCAGAGCAAAGTCGTAGGGCGAGGGTGCGGCTGCGTTGTCGCCGGCCAGCAGGCTTCCCATGAATATCTCCATGCTCTGACCGAATATGCGGAAAATGCCCAAGTTGCCTTCAAGGCGCATCAGTCGCTCTATCTCGATGGAGAGCTCGCGGTCGGTCATGCCCGGACGGTAGACTGCAGGTATCTGGGCGTAGGCCTTGGCGTGTGCCAGACCAGAACGGCGGAAAAGTTCAATCTCCAGCTCGGTCTTCACGCTGCGTGCCTGTCTCACCAGTGCGCTGCCGCAGGGCAGTACTTCGGCCGACGGGAAGCAGGCGGCCAGGCGACGGTATTCGTTGAACGACAGCTCGTCGCCCTCCAGCATCAGGCGCTGGGGCAGCGGCAAGCCCTGCTCGGTCAGCAGGTCGGGCAGCTGTTCGGGCTTACGGATGGGGCGTATATGTTCGCCCTCGATGTTGTTGGGCCGTTTAATGAAGAGTCGGGCCGAGTCGTTGAGCGGCAAGTAGAGGTATCCGCTCACCACCTGGCCGTAGGTATAAATCAAATTCACGTTGCACGTAAACAGGGCGGCATCGATGCCCTGCTGCGCCATGAGTACGCGTATTTTGTCGCGTCTCTGTTTCAGTTCGGGTAATAGCATATTCTTACGTTCTTATGATTCCGGCTGCAAACTTACGGAAAAATAGCTGGAATGCCCCAAGAATAGAAAAGAAATCAGGAGAGCGGTGCAGAAAGACGGCACGGTAAGAACAAATAATTTTTATATTCACGATATTGGATGATGATAAGAACGCCTTCCCTGCCGCATCTCCTGATAGTAGACAATGAGTTTAGATTTAGTATGCGGTGCAAAGGAAAGCATTTCCGGCCAGACGCCGGTGTCCTATTCTTCGTCCAAAGGGGTCTATATGGCGGACGGCTGACAGAAAGGACAATATCGGTTACGTATGGAACAAACGTGCCCCGTGGCGGCTGGATATGAAAAGAGTGACAGGCTGCCCGCCACGATGGTCTCATGGCTGGCGGCTTGCCACTCCTCAGGGCAGGTCCGGGCTGGCTTATTTCAGTCCCTGTGCCAGCAGGTAGCGCTCGGCCTCGATGGCGGCCTTGCATCCACTGGCTGCGGCGGTGATAGCCTGACGATAATGCGGGTCGGCCACGTCGCCGGCGGCAAATACGCCCGGCACGTTGGTGCGCGGCGTGCCTGCTTCGGTCTGAATATAGCCCGTTTCGTCGGTCTGCAGGTATGGTTTGAAGATGTCAGAGTTCGGCTGATGGCCGATAGCCAGGAAGAAACCGTCGATGGCCTTGTCATAGCGCTCCTCGTCGGGCTGGCCCATGCGCTTTACCAAGTGGACGCCTTCCACGCCTCCCTCGCCGTAGAGACCTACGGCATTGTGCTCGAACAGGACTTCGATTTTCTCGTTATTCAGTACGCGCTCCTGCATGATCTGTGAGGCACGCAGATAGGGCTTGCGCACAATCAGGTATACTTTCGATGCCAAGCTGGCCAGGTAGGTGGCCTCCTCGCAGGCCGTGTCGCCGCCACCCACTACGGCTACCACTTTCTTGCGGTAAAAGAAGCCGTCGCACGTGGCACAGGCGCTGACGCCAATGCCGGCATATTTCTTTTCGTCTTCCAAGCCCAGGTATTTGGCCGTGGCTCCGGTGGCAATGATGAGCGAGTCGGCTTCCACCACCTTCTCGTCGTCAATGGTTATGCGGTAGGGAGCCTGGCTGAGGTCGGCGGCCGTAGCCACGCCAAAGCGCAGGTCGGCACCGAAACGTGCAGCCTGCTTGCGCAGGTCGTCCATCAGTTGGGGGCCGCTGATGCCTTCGGGATAGCCCGGGAAGTTTTCCACGTCGGTGGTGGTGGTCAGCTGTCCGCCCGGCTGCAAGCCTTCGTAGAGGACCGGTGCCAGATTGGCGCGTCCGGCATAGATGGCGGCCGTATATCCGGCCGGGCCTGAGCCTATAATCAGGCACTTTACTCTTTCTGTTTCCATATCTGTAGGTTATATTGTAGTTAGTACTATCTCAAGTCCACGACTTCGGCCGTGGGATATTTCTTTTTGTCAAAAACAAACAGGGCATCCGAATGGTTCAGCCCGATGGCATATTTGTTTATGGTCACAACGGAGTGTTCACCACCGCTGCCCTTCACTTCGATACGCAGTGGCTGGTAATTGTCCTTGCGCACACGCAAAACGATGCGCTGCAAGTGCTCATCGCGTCGGGTGGCGTTCAGCACCACCTCGTAGTAGTTTCCCGCACTCGTGCCCATCTGCCAGGTATAGCCTTGCTTGTATATATATAATAATGTATAGGGATTGATGTCGCGCAGCTCTTCGGGTGTAGGTTCGGATATGTTCACTTCGTCGGTAGATGCCAGGTAGCTCCACTGCGTGCGCCCGTCAAACCAGGTGGTGATGCCGTCCGTTTCCAGCAGGAACTTGTCGCCTTTCAGCCTCAGTGTGCCGGCGGTGCTGCCGTCTTGTGTACGGATGGTAAACTCCGCCTTCACTCCTCCGGCAGAACGGAAGGCGGCGGCAGTACGGTCGAGTATGGCCTTTGCATCAGGCTGTGCCGCGAGTGGCAGCACCACACAGCACAGCAGGCAAAAGCACCAGTAACGCATTTGATTTTTCATCTTCATCATCATAGTTCAGGATATAGGAGCCGTCTTATTGCAGATTGCTCAGACGGTTCTCCAGGTCTATTTCGTCTACGCAGCACACCTCGCGCGGCTTGCTTCCCTGCGTGGGGCCAACGATACCCGCTTTCTCCAGCTGGTCCATGATGCGCCCTGCGCGGTTGTAACCGATGGAGAACTTGCGCTGAATCAGCGACGTCGAGCCTTGTTGGTGCACTACAACCAGTCGGGCAGCGTCTTCGAACAGCGGGTCAAGCCGTCCCATGTCCACGTCGCCCAGGTCGCTACCTGCATTCTCATCCACGTACTCCGGCAGGTAGAAGGCTGTAGGATAGCCTTGCTGGCGGGCTATGAACTTCGTTATCTCAGCCACCTCGGGTGTGTCAATGAATGCACATTGCACACGTACCGGGTCCGCACCCTGCAGGAACAGCATATCGCCACGGCCTATCAGCTGATTGGCTCCCGGTCGGTCGAGGATGGTACGCGAGTCTACCATGGCCGATACGCGGAAAGCAATACGCGCCGGGAAGTTGGCCTTGATGGTACCGGTAATGATGTTGGTGGTAGGACGCTGCGTTGCTATAATCATGTGGATGCCGACTGCACGTGCCAGCTGGGCGATACGGGCAATAGGCAGCTCCACGTCCTTGCCTGCGGTCATTATCAGGTCGCCGAACTCGTCGATGACAACCACTATATATGGCATGAACTTGTGCCCCTTTTCGGGATTCAGCTTTCTGTTGATGAATTTCTCGTTGTATTCCTTGATGTTGCGTACGTGTGCAGCCTTCAGCAAATCATAGCGCGTATCCATTTCCACACAGATGGAGTTCAGTGTCTGCACCACCTTGGTCACATCCGTAATGATAGGCTCGCCTTCGTCAGGCAGCTTGGCCAGGAAGTGATGCTCTATCACGGAGTAGATGCTGAACTCTACTTTCTTAGGGTCAACCAGCACGAACTTCAGCTCTGCCGGATGCTTTTTATACAGCAATGAGGTGATGATGGCGTTCAAGCCGACAGACTTTCCCTGTCCGGTAGCACCGGCCACCAGCACGTGCGGCATCTTGCAGAGGTCTACCATGAACACCTCGTTGGTAATGGTCTTTCCTAAGGCAATGGGCAAGTCATAGGTAGATTCCTGGAACTTCTTGCTGCCTATGATGCTTTGACCCGATACAATCTTCGGATTGGAATTAGGCACTTCTATACCGATAGTGCCTTTACCCGGTATAGGCGCAATGATACGGATACCCAGCGCCGACAGGCTAAGTGCAATGTCGTCTTCCAGTCCGCGTATCTTGGAGATACGCACACCCTGCTCCGGTGTTATCTCATACAGCGTTACGGTAGGACCTACAGTCGCCTTGATGGAGTTAATCTCAATGCCAAAGCTGCGCAGCGTGCTGACGATTTTATCCTTGTTAGCCTTCTGCTCATCCATGTCGATGGTCGGCTCGGCATTGTCATAGTGCTTCATCAGGTCGAGCGTGGGAAAGTGGTAGTTTTCCAAGTCAAGTCTCGGATTATACGGTTCTTTCTCCGGGCCTTCATACTCTTCGTCATCATTGGACTCCACTTCAAAACCGGGTTCCTTTGCCAGTTTCTTTTCCTCGGCGGGCGAAATCACTTCTGGCTCAGGTGTCTCAATGGTCATGGTCACATCGTCTTCACCCTTTTTTCTGCCTGCTTCGGCATATTTATGGTTGTCGTCCGTCAGGTCCAGCTCCAGTTCCTGTGCAGGACTTTCATTGTCGTTCTCAAGGACTTCTGGCGTTTCCTCTTTCTTCTCCTCGCGCTCCTCTGCCCTATTTACCGATTTGTCGTCCTTTTTGCTATTGCGCGCAGCGGGCTTCTCTTCTGCCGTCCACGACTTGGTAAAGTCTGCCGGCACTTCTCCTTCAGCTGATTGAGGCTGGTTTTTCTTACGCTTCAGGAAGTTCAATGCAAACAGCCCGCGCAACCAGATAATAGTACGTGCACTGAAGTAAATGAAGAAGCAAATAGCCGTAAGAAGCAGAATCATCCACACGCCTGGCACACCGACTTGCGACACCAGCCAATTGCTGACATTATAGCCGTGCATACCTCCCAGATAGATAAACGAATCCTTATACTGGTCGACAAACACGAAGCCAAAGAAGATGGAGAACCATATCAGCAGCAACGAGCAACCGATGAACCATCGCCATAGGCGCACCTTGCGTACACGCATCAACTTCAAACCGGCCATGGCCAGAAATACCAAAATGAAGAAAGACGAAATGCCAAAGCAATCGTTTATCAAATAGTCAGCCAGCTGCGCGCCACGCGAACCCGCATAATTCTTCACGCCATTATTGGTCGAAGCCAACTCCTGGGCATTGCCTGCATCAATGATGCTCTGGTCAGCCGCCCCGGTAAAAAAGAACGACGAGAATGCCAGCAGCAAATAGACGGAGAAAATGACCAAGATTAGCCCTATGATGAAGTGAACGGTTTCACTTTTAAAAAAACAGGCAATCTTCCCAAACAGAGAGAGAGAAGGTTCCGTATCTGAAGTTACATTTTTCTTTGTCATAAAACTGTATTCGTTAATTCCTTGTGCAGCGCAAAAGTAACAAAAAAAAGCTTATGCCATAATGCATTCAAACCTTTTTCGTACCTTTGCGCACCAGATGTATCATCCGAGGATAATACCCAAGTAACTGACAGGCAGCCTCTATTCCATTACCATGCTGTCCTGCTGCAAAACAAGGAAACTATATGAAACAAGAAAGCCAAGTTATATTCGACCGTAATGTCGTGGAATTTGTCACCGTTGCCGCCGAGTTCTGCAAGTTTCTCGAACAAGCAGAAAACAACAAACGGAAATCTTTTGTCGACACTTCACTCAAGTTGCTTCCATTGCTCTATCTGAAAGCCTCCATGTTGCCCCACTGCGACATGATGGGCGACGAAGCTCCCGAAACCTACGTAACTGAAGAAACTTATGAAGTACTGCGCATGAACCTGGCCGGTGTAATGGGCGACAAAGACGACTATCTGGACGTATTCGTATCGGACATGAAATACAGCGACCAGCCCATCACGCGCTATATTTCCGAAGACCTGGCCGACATCTATCAGGACATCAAGGATTTCATTTTCGTCTTCAAGCTGGGGCTGAACGAAACCATGCACGACGCATTGGCCATCTGCGAGGAAAACTTTGCACTTTATTGGGGCCAAAAGCTGGTCAACACACTGCGTGCCCTCCACGAAGTAAGATACGCCCCGACCGAAGAAGACAGCGATGCTGACGCAGAAGACGATGCAGACGAAATCGAATAACTGAAGGGCACGGACTTCCGGCCCTTCACATCATTTCCATTAACCCATTCCGAAAATATGGTTATCAGACGAACAATAAATAAAGAAGAACTGAGCAACATGCCCAAAGCCGCATTTCCCGGCCAGATACATGTCGTATCTACCCCGCAGGAAGCCGAGCGCGCCGTGGCCTATCTGAAGAAATGCCCCCTCGTAGGCATAGACAGCGAGACGCGTCCTTCTTTCAGTAAGGGACAAGTGCACAAGGTAGCTTTGCTACAGGTATCTTCCGAAGACCACTGTTTCCTTTTCAGGCTGAACCAAACCGGACTGACATTGCCGGTCATCATGTTGCTCGAGAACCCTAATGTAATTAAAGTAGGGCTTTCACTGAAAGACGACTTCATGATGCTGCACAAACGGGCTCCTTTCGAACAGCGTGGCTGCATTGAGCTGCAAGAATACGTACGTATGTTCGGCATTCAGGACAAAAGTCTGCAAAAAATATTCGGTATTCTCTTCGGACAAAAAATATCCAAGTCACAGCAACTTTCCAACTGGGAAGCTGAACAGCTCACCCAGCCTCAACAACTGTATGCCGCCACCGATGCCTGGGCCTGCCTGACGATATACAACCGCCTGCAGGAACTGAAGCAAACCGGCGACTACGTGATTGCCGACGACGAACCAGTCCGCGAACCCTCGCAAGCAGCAAACAGCAGTGCTTCCTGAACACTAAAACTCACCAATAACTACATATTTTTCCACCCATGTATAAAGTACATCTCAAACCCGGCAAAGAAGAGTCGCTGAAGCGTTTCCACCCATGGATTTTCTCAGGTGCCATTGCCCACATTGACGGCGAACCCGAAGAAGGCGAAGTAGTAGAAGTCTACACTGCCAAGAAAGAATTCATTGCCAAAGGTCATTTCCAGATAGGAAGCATAGCCGTACGCGTGCTGACCTTCAACCAAGACGAGAACATTGACAATGATTTCTGGACCCGGAAGTTGCAGACTGCCTTTGACATGCGCCGCAGCATTGGCCTTACCGACAACGCCAACAACAACACCTACCGCCTTGTACACGGTGAAGGCGACAATCTGCCCGGACTCGTCATCGACATCTATGCCCGTACGGCAGTAATGCAAGCCCACTCTGCCGGCATGCACCTCGACCGTATGCACATTGCCGAGGCCCTGTCACAAGTCATGGAAGGCCGTATAGACAACATCTATTATAAATCGGAAACCACCCTCCCCTTCAAAGCCGACCTCTATCCTGAAAATGGATTCCTGAAAGGCGGAAGCAGCGACAATGTCGCTACCGAATACGGTCTGAAGTTCCACATCGACTGGTTGAAAGGCCAAAAGACCGGCTTCTTTGTCGACCAGCGAGAAAACCGCTCACTCCTGGAACGCTATGCACAGGGACGAGCCGTACTCAACATGTTCTGCTACACTGGTGGATTCTCGGTATATGCCATGCGTGGCGGTGCCCGCCTGGTACACTCCGTCGACAGCTCGGCCAAAGCCATCGACCTGACCAACAAAAACATGGAGCTCAACTTCCCCGGCGATACCCGCCATACGGCCTACGCCGAAGATGCATTCAAATACCTGGACCGCATGGGCGACCAGTACGACCTGATTATCCTCGACCCGCCTGCATTTGCCAAGCATCGCGATGCCCTGCGCAATGCCCTGCAAGGCTATCGCAAGCTCAATTCAAAGGCTTTCGAGAAAATCAAACCCGGTGGCATACTTTTCACATTCTCCTGCTCACAGGCTGTCAGCAAAGAGAATTTCCGGACCGCCGTATTCACCGCAGCCGCCATGTCTGGCCGCAGCGTACGCATACTCCACCAACTAACCCAGCCTGCCGACCATCCGGTCAACATCTATCACCCCGAAGGCGAATATCTGAAAGGACTGGTGCTCTACGTCGAATAATATTTCTATCACCACTCATAGCGCCGGGCCTATGGCAACCTGATAAAGGGTATGCCATAGGCCCGGTTCATTATCAGTCTTCAGCCGATATCTACCTGCTGCGACCTGTTTTCTTATAAGCAGTTCCAATCTTGGAAATAAACCTTTGCCTGACGATTAAGTAGCCAAGTTCTCATCTCCGTTCGTCCATACGCAGTCTGTCAGTCATATCTCCACCTGCCTTCCTAAACGCAAGCGAAAACTCCTCCCGACTTCTCCACTCCCCTGCAAGTTTCAGATTCTGTGGAATTCAAACAAGCAATATGAAAACTGTACGTCAGCATTGCCAACATAAAAAGTACGGACTACTATCTCGACAGCAACCCACAAGCAGCAGGACATCCCGTAATACGTCAGAGCATCAACTCTAATACATCCGTCACAGATTATCCTATCTTACTGATTTTCTTCAGTTTTTCTTCGTCTATGATTTTGATTTTGCGGCCATCGATTGTTATCAGCCTTTCGGTGGCAAACTGCGACAAGGTACGAATGGCATTAGAAGTAGTCATGTTCGACAGATTAGCCAAATCTTCCCGCGAAAGGTAAATACTCAGTGTAGAACCATCCTCTTCCAAGCCATAGCTTTCTTTCAAGAACAGCAGAGACTCGGCCAGACGTCCCCTGATGTGTTTCTGTGTCAGGTTAACCGTTCGCTCATCGGCTATACCCAAATCTATCGACAACTGCTTGATGAAAAACATGGCCAGCTCATTGTTCTGACTCACCAGAGTAACAATGGCAGTCATCGGAATCAGGCAAATGACAGAAGGTTCAAATGCAGCAGCAGCAGTCACATAGTCCTCTCTGGCAAAGAAAGCGCGATATCCGAAATACTCCACCGGTTTTATCATTCGAATAATCTGGCTTCTTCCACCCACACCGTCCTTGTAGATTTTCACTTTACCGGCCAGCAAACACATCAGATGTGTAGGTCTCTCTCCTTCGCAGTGAATGATTTCATTTTTCTTATAGCTTTGAATTGTAAAATGATTTGATAAGAATTCACGCTGTTCCTCATTCAGGGGAGACCACATATCAGCTATCAATTCCGGTATATTAAAATCTGATTGGTTAATCTTTGCCATTACTGCTGCAAAACTGTGTTATACAGCACAAAAGTAAAAATAAAAAATCAGATATTGCTCATTTGTGATAAAAATGTGAAAAGAATAAATCAAAAAAGATATTTATGTAGTAAATATACCGCCCTCAACACACATTTCACGGCACTAAAATGCTTTTGCAGCAAGAAAAAACTATCAGCCTACAAAAAACTGCCGTTTCCCCTCCTTCCAGAAGCGAACAGACAGGAAATTTACATTTTAAGATGTCCCCTACGACATATAGGGATTTTTCTGGTTGTAAAAAAAATCTGCTTCATCCGGCGGTTATCCACAACCTCCGAATGAAGCAGAACAAAAATGATGCATCAAACCAGGTCCCATCGTTTTTGGCAAGCCTGCTATTGCGGCAGCTCCCCGCTACAGGACCTTCAAGTCAGACCGTTCACATCATTTTGAGAACAAAAGTTCCCTATATTTAGGCAACGGCCATATCTCATCATCAATCTCCATTTCCAGATGATCAATATGGTCACGTATGGTATCCAGGAACGGACGTACCGTTTCCTCATACGCATATGCTCTGTCTTTGTAGCTATCCATGTGGTTGGCTACCTTTCTTGCTTCCGTCATCTGACGTACCTGCACCTTAATAGCCGTCACACGCTTGGATATTTCGCGAATCAGCTCTTTCCGGTCAGCACTGAGTTCTTCATACTCCTCCGGCGAGAACGTCTCACGCAAGCCACGCAGGTTCTCCAGCAGCCGGTTCTGATAGATAACCGCAGTAGGCACAATGTGGTTGATGGCCAAATCACCCAGCACACGGCTCTCTATCTGCATCTTCATGGTGTATTTCTCCAGCTCCACTTCCAGACGGCTGGCCAATTCCACTTCATTGAAGATATGCTCACCTATCAGCACCGCACGCGACTGGTCATCCATGTAGTGCATCAAAGCCTCCGGCACGTGGCAGATATTCGTCAGTCCGCGACGGGCAGCCTCCTGCTTCCACTGCTCCGAGTAGCCGTCGCCCTCAAAACGAATGGGCTCCGAAGCTATTATCGTATCCTTCAGCATACGGAAGATAGCTTCCTCCTTGCTCACTCCTTCTTCCATCAGCTTGTCAATGGAAGCCTTGAACTCGTTCAGCTGATTGGCCATAGCAGCATTGATGGCAATCATGGCAGCCGCACAGTTCGATGAAGAGCCTGCAGCACGGAACTCAAAACGATTTCCGGTAAAGGCAAAAGGAGAGGTACGGTTACGGTCGGTAGTATCCAGCAAGATTTCCGGTATACGGCCAATTCCCAACTTAAGTGTTGTCTTCTCCTCAGCTGTCATGCGGCTACTGTTCACCTGGCGGGTGAATTCATCCAGTATAGCTGACAATTGCTTGCCCAAGAAGATGGACAGGATGGCGGGTGGTGCCTCGTTGGCTCCCAAACGATGGCTGTTGCCAGCCGACATGATGGAAGCACGCAGCAAATCCTGATTCTTGTAAACCATCATCAGCACATTCACCAGGAATGTCAGGAAAAGCATGTTGCCTTTCGGATTCTTTCCCGGAGCAAACAAGTTGATACCGGTATCAGTACACAGCGACCAGTTATTGTGCTTACCCGAACCGTTCACACCGCTATAGGGTTTTTCATGCAGCAATACGGCAAAATTGTGCTTTCTGGCAATTCGCTTCATCAGGTCCATTACCAGCTGATTGTGGTCATTGGCCAGATTGACATTCTCAAAAATCGGTGCAAGCTCAAACTGGTTGGGCGCCACCTCATTATGCCGTGTCTTTACAGGAATACCAAGCTTGTGGCATTCTATTTCCAGCTCTTTCATGAATGCGGTCACCCGCGGAGGTATAGAACCGAAATAGTGGTCTTCAAGCTGCTGGTCCTTGGCCGAAGAGTGTCCCATCAACGTACGCCCTGTCAGGCACAAGTCGGGACGCGCATTATAGAGCGCAGAATCAACCAGGAAATACTCCTGCTCCCATCCCAGATTGGCATAAACACGGCTCACGTTCTTGTCAAACAACTGGCACACATCGGTTGCAGCCTTATCCACGGCAGCAAGTGCTTTCAGCAGCGGTGTCTTATAATCAAGCGCCTCGCCCGTATATGAAATAAAGATGGTAGGAATACACAGCGTCGTATCAACCACAAAGGCCGGTGAAGACACATCCCACGCCGTATAGCCACGCGCCTCAAACGTGTTTCTTATGCCGCCATTGGGAAACGAAGAAGCATCAGGTTCCTGCTGAATCAGCAGTTTACCCGAGAAACGTTCAATGACTTCCGCATCCTCGCCAAACTCGATAAAACCGTCATGCTTCTCGGCAGTTCCGTCGGTCAGCGGTTGAAACCAGTGTGTGTAGTGGGTAACATTTAGCGACTTGGCCCAGCTTTTCATTCCGTTGGCTATTAAATCGGCCATTTCACGACTGATGGGGGTTCCTTTCTCTATCGCGTCCGTCACTGCTTTAAAAGCCTCTTTCGGCAGGTATTCCTGCATCTTCTTGCGGTCGAACACATGACTGCCATAGTAATCGGACAAACGGTCTGAAGGAGTAATAACTTCCAGCGGCTTTCTATTGGAAAGCTCCTGTAAAGCAAAAAAGCGCATTTTTGACATATTTGTCTTTTCTTTTATTAGTTGTCGGCTGCAAAAATACACCTTTTTTTCTAAATTTGCCGCAGCATATTAGCAGATATTGCTTGAAACATTCGCTTTGTATATGGATTGCATGGTGTGGGCTGCTGCTCTCCTGTTTAAGGCTCGGAGCTACCCCCATAGCCGCTACTGCTGAAACAAGAAGCAAAGCGGCCGATTCCATCATGTCCAAGGTCATACTCTTTGCTCCCCTCTACGAAAACATCATCGGCAGCTACAAGGCAGAACTCTATATCAAAGGAAAAGCCAACATCAGGAAGCAGAACCGCCTGCTGCGCTTCATCCCGACCATGTTCCGCATCAAGAAGGGAGTAAAAGAATACCTCATGGAGACCTACAGCGACCTCCACTTCACCGCCCCCAACATCTACGACCAGAAAGTCAAGGCCAGCATAGGCACCACTTCCGAACTCTGGGACCTTGACGGACGGCTGCTGGAATATTTCTATATCAACATATACGCCTCATCCCTGCTCTACGACAAGCTGTTGTCGCCCCTGGCGGCAAATGCCAAGAAATACTATGTATACCAGCTCGACAGCGTCTGGGGGCCTCCCCACAACCGCCAGTACAAAATCCGCTTTACCCCCAAGACCAAAAGCATCCAGCTGGTCAAAGGCTACATGACGGTTACCGACAACGTATGGAGCATCCGCGAAATACGTTTTGCCGGCAACTCCGAATATCTGCGATTCGACAACCTGGTACAAATGGGAGATGTAGGCGAGGCCGACGAGTTTCTGCCCGTAAAAAGCGAATTTGACGCCACCTTCAAGCTGCTGGGCAATGTTGTGGACGGACACTACCTGGCCACCCTCAACTACAAAAACATCATCCAGTCCTATCCCGAAGAAAGCGCTTGGAAGAAAGAAAAAGAAAAAGACCCGTACGACCTTACCGACTCCTACACCCTGCGCTGCGACACCAATGCACACAGCAAGGACACTGCCTACTTTGCTACCCTGCGCCCCCTCCCCCTCACCAGCCACGAAGATTCGCTCTACCAGAATTTCTTCCAGCGCAAGGACACCGTAGGAAAAAAGAAAATAAAGAACGAGAAACTGCGCAAACGACTGGAATTCTGGGGCGAAATAGGCGATGCCCTGATAAGCCGCTATACAGTAGACCTCAACAAGATAGGAAGCGTGCGCTGTTCACCCATCATCAACCCGCTGCTCATGAGCTACAGTGGCTCCAACGGTTTCTCCTACCGGCAGGAATTCAAGTACAACCGTATTTTCACCGGCGACCGTCTGCTGCGTGTTGTACCCAAAATCGGTTACAACTTTACCCGCAAGGAGTTCTACTGGTCAGTCAATTCCGACTTCTACTACTGGCCCCAGAAAAGGGCGTCACTGCACCTAAGTGTAGGTAACGGAAACCGCATTTACAGCAGCGACGTGCTGGACGACCTGAAATCCATTCCCGACAGCCTCTTCGATTTCGACCAAATCCACCTGGACTATTTCACCGACCTGTTCTTCAACCTCAAGCACAGTTGGGAAATAGTCAACGGACTTACGCTCGACATCGGCCTCTCCGTACACCGCCGTACAGAGGTAGAGAAGTCCAAGTTCGTACCCATCTATCCCGACACACCGCCGGTGACAAGAAACGACACTCCTACCCTGCCCACTATTCCGGGCTTCGACCCAAACATTCTGAGCAAGTTCAGGCACACCTACAGCAGCTTCGCCCCCCGCATCAAACTGACGTGGACTCCCGGCCAATATTACTATATGAACGGAAAAAGAAAAGTGAACCTGACGTCCAAATACCCTACCGTTTCGCTGGAATGGGAAAGAGGCATCAGCGGCGTATTCAACAGTACCGGAAACTACGAACGCCTTGAAGCCGACTACCAGCATGCCATCCACCTGGGACTGATGAGCAACTTCTACTACCGCTTCGGATGGGGAGCCTTCACCAAGCAGAAAGAGGTCTACTTTGTAGATTTCAACAACTTTACCCGCTCCAACCTGCCGGTAGGATGGAACGATGAAATCGGTGGCGTATTCCAGCTGCTCGACGGACGCTGGTACAACTCCTCACGCGAGTATATACGCGCCCATGCCATGTACGAAGCCCCCTTCCTGCTGCTCAAGCACCTGATGAAGTACACCCAATACGTCCTCAACGAACGTCTGTACCTCAACCTGCTTGCTGTTCCCCACCTCAAACCTTACATCGAATTAGGCTACGGAATCGGTACACATGTCTTCGACTTCGGCCTCTTCGCCAGCTTTGCCAACTGGCAATACCAAAGCATAGGCTGCAAGTTCACCTTCGAGCTGTTCAACCGATAGCCACCCCTCCCCCGCCACGGCGGCAGCCCGCCACCGGCACTAACAGCCTGAACCTAAGCAAAGCGGCGACTTTTTTCGCATTCAATCAAATTGATTTCGTACTTTCAGCCAAAAGCCCTAACTTTACGGCCCGAAACATATTTGAACCTTACAGACAGCATCTTGCCCCGGACACGCGCCAGGCAGCAGCCGGCTGTAAACCTACAAATGAACAAAACTAAAGAATAAAAGATATGGCAAAAGAAAAAATTATCCTCACAGGCGACCGCCCCACAGGACGCCTGCACATAGGCCACTACGTAGGCTCGCTGCGCCGACGCGTGGAATTGCAGAACGCCGGCGACTACAAAGACATGTTTGTCTTCATTGCCGACGCACAGGCACTGACCGACAACATGGACAACCCCGAAAAGGTACGCCAGAATGTCATTGAAGTAGCCCTCGACTATCTGGCCTGTGGACTGGACCCCACGAAGAGCACCATCTTCATTCAGTCACAGATTCCCGAACTGTGCGAACTCTCGTTCTACTTCATGGACCTCGTGACCGTGAGCCGCCTGCAACGCAACCCGACCGTGAAGACCGAAATACAGATGCGCAACTTCGAAACCAGCATCCCCGTAGGCTTCTTCACCTACCCCATCAGCCAGGCTGCCGACATCACCGCCTTCAAGGCTACCACCGTGCCCGTAGGCGAAGACCAGGAACCCATGCTGGAGCAAGCACGCGAAATTGTGCGCCGCTTCAACAACATATACGGCGAAACACTGGTAGAGCCTGAAATCCTGCTGCCCGACAATGCTGCCTGCCTGCGCCTGCCAGGTACTGACGGAAAGGCCAAGATGAGCAAGAGCCTGGGCAACTGCATCTACCTGAGCGACCCTGCCGACGAGGTACAGAAGAAAATACGCAGCATGTACACCGACCCCGACCACCTGCGCGTGCAAGACCCGGGCAAAGTGGAGGGTAACACCGTATTCACCTACCTCGACGCCTTCTGCCGTCCCGAGCACTTCGAGCGCTACCTGCCCGAATATCCCAATCTGGATGAACTGAAGGCACACTACCGCCGCGGCGGACTGGGCGACGTGAAAGTAAAGAAATTCCTGAACGCCATCATGGAGGAAGAACTGGCTCCGATACGCAACCGCCGCAAGGAATTCGAACAAGACATTCCGGCCATCTACGACATGCTGAAGAAAGGATGCGAAGCTGCCCGCGAGACAGCCGCCGCAACACTGGACGAAGTGCGCCGCGCCATGAAGATTAACTACTTTGACGATGCCGAGCTCATTGCCGAGCAGGCCAAACGCTTCAAACTGTAACCAGGCCGCATTCCACGCGCATACATAAAAACGGGCTGCCTGCCGCAAGTTTTCCACAGAAAAGGCCAACAAAAGACCTTACTGAAACTTGTAGCGGGCAGCCCGTTGTTTATTCCTGATTTTTAGCTATTTTTGCCCAGACAATAAATCCAACCAGTCATGCTACTGAAACTCTACAACAAGAACAACAACCCCGACGACCTGCAACAAGTAGTAGACATACTCAACGACGGAGGCCTCATCATCTATCCCACCGACACCATGTATGCCATAGGCTGTCACGGTCTGAAGGAACGTGCCATCGAACGCATCTGCCAGCTGAAGGACATAGACCCCAAGAAGAACAACCTGTCCATCATCTGCTACGACCTGAGCAGCATCAGCGAATATGCCAAGGTAGACAATGCCACCTTCAAGCTGATGAAGCGCAACCTGCCCGGCCCCTTTACCTTCATCCTGAATGGCACCACCCGCCTGCCCAAGATATTCCGCAACCGCAAGGAAGTAGGCATCCGCATGCCCGACAACCCCATCATACAGGAAATAACCCGTCTGCTCGATGCCCCCATCATGACCACCACTCTGCCTCGCGACGAGAGTGAGGATATAGAGTACAGCACCGACCCGGAACTGATAGAAGAAAAATGGGGAGACACAGTCGACCTGATTATAGACGGCGGTATAGGAGGAATGGAAGGCTCAACCGTGGTAGACTGCACGCAGGGCCAAGCCGAGATTGTACGCCAGGGAGCGGGATGGCTGGACGAATAATAAAGAAAGTTTTGCTCATGCAAAACTTTCAGGAATTAAAAGGAGTTAGAAGAAGTTATCATTTCGCTTCGTTCCATTCAAGAAGTTAAAGGCCGATAGTTCTTACACGGATGGCTCATACACAGCATGCAAACCATCGGTAAGTCTATCGGCCTTTAACTATCTGGCCCGCCCAGACGGGCAATAACTCATATTAACTCCTTCTAACTTCTTAGTCTGCTTATTTCAGCAACGATTCCGGGTCCAGATGGTCGGCCTCGATATCTTTGAAATAGCGGTAAGTACCAACTTTCAGTTCGTCGGTAGCGGCATCGTCACAGATAATGATACCCTTCTCGTGCATCTGCAGGGCACTGATGGTCCACATCTGCATAACAGGACCTTCTACTGCATGATAAAGGGCACGTGCCTTGTTGTGACCATTTACGATAATCATTACTTCCTTGGCGCTGAGCACAGTACCTACACCTACGGTCAGGGCTGTCTTGGGCACCTTGTTCACATCGTTGTCAAAGAAACGAGAATTGGCAATGATAGTATCGGTAGTCAGCGTCTTCTGACGTGTGCGTGACGACAACGAAGAACCCGGTTCGTTGAAGGCGATGTGTCCGTCAGGACCGATACCGCCCATGAAGAGGTCAATACCACCGTACGACTTGATTTTCTCCTCATAACGGGCACATTCTGCATCCAGGTCGGCGGCATTGCCGTTCAGTATGTTGGTGTTTTCGGGCTTGATGTCGATGTGGCTGAAGAAGTTGTTCCACATGAATGAGTAGTAGCTTTCGGGATGTTCCTTGGGCAGACCTACATATTCATCCATGTTGAAAGTAACCACATTCTGGAAAGACACCAGACCCTTCTTGTTCAGGTCTATCAGTTCCTTATACATGCCCAGAGGCGAAGAACCTGTGGGACATCCCAATATAAAAGGTTTTTCCGGAGTAGGATTGGCAGCTTTGATTTTGGCAGCTACATAATGAGCGGCCCACTTTGATACGGATTGGTAATCCGGCTGAATGATAAGTCTCATGTTTGATTAATTTTATAAGGTTAGTAATACATATTAGTGGTAAGTGGTAAATGGTGAGTGATAAGTGGCGAGTAATGAGTGGTGAGCAATAAGGGGCAAACATCCATCTTCGTACGGAGTACTGACCACTGACCGCTTACCACTGACCGCAGAACTACGCCACCGACCGCTGAATCACCTGTCCTTCTTCAAGCGTTCGGCCATGGCACGTGCCAGGTTCTCACACTGTTCGTAGGTAATGTCTTTCATGGCCTGCTTCATCTCTACCGGTTCGCCCACTATCTCCAGCTTGCTCTTCTCGGCAAACTCGGCCATACGCTTCACGGCGGCGCCAGCCCACGTGAACGAGCCGAAATAGCCGAAGTAACGTCCCTTCACCTCGCGCAGCAGAATCTTCGACAGCAGCGACTCCACTTCAGGATATATCTGATTACTGTAAGTAGGGCTGCCCACAATCAGGCCGCGATATTTGAAAATGTCCTTCAATATGTAGGAAGGATTGCTCTTGCTCACGTTGTGCATCACGATGTTCTTGATGCCTTGTGCCGACAACTCGGCCGCAATGGCCTCGGCCATCTGCTCGGTGTTGCCATACATGCTGCCATAGGCTATCACTACACCCTCCTCAGCCTCATAGCGGCTCAGGCGGTCGTAGATGCCTACCACCTTGGCAATGTTCTCCGTCCACACAGGACCATGCGTAGAACAAATGGCCTGTATGGGCAGGTGTCCCAGCTTGGCCAGCGCCTTCTGCACGGGGTTGCCATACTTGCCCACGATGTTGGAGTAGTAGCGTACCATCTCTTCCCAATACTTGTCCAGGTTGATGCGGGTATCCAGGAAACCTCCGTCCAGCGTACCGAAGCAGCCGAAGGCATCGCCTGCAAACAGAATGCCTTCCGTCTCGTCGAAGGTCATCATCGTCTCGGGCCAGTGCACCATCGGGGTCAGGTAGAAGCGCAGCTTATGGTGTCCCAGGTCAAGATAAGACTCATCCTTCACCTCATAACGGTCGCCCGTCACGCCATAGTAACCTTCAATCATGCCGAAAGTCTGCTTGTTGCCAACAATCACAATGTCGGGATAGTGCTGCTTGATAAGGCGGATAGACCCCGAGTGATCGGGTTCCATGTGGTTGATGATGAGATACTGGATAGGACGATCGCCTATGATGCAACGAATCTTGCGCAAGTAGCTTTCGAAGAAGCAGGCATCCACCGTGTCTACCAGCGCCACGATGTCATCGTCTATCAGGTAAGAGTTATAAGAAACGCCGTAAGGCAACGGCCACATGCCTTCGAACAGATGTTTGTTGCGGTCGTTGACTCCTACATAATGTACTTTTCCTTTAATCAATGTTTTCTGGTTCATACTTTGCAATGTTTGTATTCATTCCACGTATATGGAATGCAAAAATACGCTTTTTTATTGATTTACATACAATTTTCCCTGATAAGCGCCCTCTTCTTTCATTCTTTTTTGCAAACGATGATTGAACTCATAGTTCTTCAATCCCCAATCGGGCGCAATAAGCAGCGACTTGGGCGACTGCGATACGAAACGCTCCAGCACCAGGTCGGGGCGCAGACGCTGTATGTAGCCTATCACCAACCCGATATAGCTGTCTACATCCTCGTACAGGTGGAAGTCGGCCGGCGCCTCCTCATACTCATGTGCCATACGGGTGCCACGTATCAGTTGCAGCTGATGCAGCTTCAAGGTAGAAAGTGGCAGGGAAGATATGTCGGCCGCCTGACGCAGCATGTCGTCTTCCGTCTCGCCCGGCAGCCCCAAAATGACATGCCCTCCCGTCAGAATACCCCTTGCCGCCGTACGGTTTACGGCATCCACCGTCGTCTGCCACGTATGCCCGCGATTGATGCGCCGTAAGGTGCGGTCCAGCGTGCTCTCTATGCCATACTCCACCAGCAGGAAGGTGCGTCGGTTCAGTCCGTCCAGATAGTCCAGCAGGCTGTCGGGCATGCAGTCGGGGCGCGTGCCTATCACCAGACCTACCACGCCGTCCACCGCCAGCGCCTCCTCATATTTGCGCTTCAGCTCCTCCAGTCCGCCGTAGGTATTGGTATAAGCCTGAAAATAAGCCAGGTACTTCATCTCCGGGTACTTATGGGCAAAGAAGCGCTTTCCTTCCTCCAGCTGTTCCGTCACCGACTTCTCCGTGCGGCAATACTCCGGGTTAAACGTCTGGTTGTTGCAGTATGTGCAGCCGCCGTAGCCCACCGTGCCGTCGCGGTTAGGGCACGTGAAGCCCGCGTTGAGCGAAATCTTCTGCACCTTGCAGTCGAAATAGCATTTCAGGAAAGTAGGAAAGTCGTTGTAAAGCATAGGCATGTATCAAATAACGGGTTATCCGGGCATCCCGACGCCGGGACGCTCACCCTGCAAAAATACGATTTTTCATCCGTCCTCCGCTCTTTTTATCCACTTTTATTGTCCGCCAACCGTCCACCTCCTACCGACCTTCTCTCCATCCCCTCTCCCGCCCCTTACCTCCGCCAACCGACCTTCATCACCGGTTCTCAGCCTGCAACATCAGCATCCATAAATCCCAACATTTCCAATCAGTTTTCCACCCTCTTTTTCCCTCTTATCTTCCTTCCCCGCCCCTCTCTCCTCCACCTTCCTTTCTACCCACCCCAGACGCATCTCAGACGTATTTGCTCCGTATCTTCTTCGAATAAAGGTACCCAAAAGCGAAGAAGGAACGAAGAAGATACGGAGCAAGTAAGGTTCTGGAGGGGGTGGAAGGAGGCGAAAGACGGGAATAGAGAAAACTGATGAGAGCAGGGATAAAAGGGCACAAGGGGAAAGATGAATAAAATTTTACATTGAGAATATACAGAACATCTCACTTACCCGCTATCCTACAATTCTGCGTCTCTCCCTTATGGAAAATACATACTCGGAGTCAACACGCAGTGACGACTTTTTTATTCATCTTGTTGTACCGCTTGAAAGAATACCGTATCTTTGTATTTGTAGTAAATACTCCGAATGGCATATCCCATGTTTCATGACATAACCGATTGGCAGGCAGCATATTTAGCCAACTGTTTCATGTTAAGGTTGCCAGCCAATGACATAAACAAATTGACGGCTTCCTTGCAAGACGCACGGGTAGACTTGAATCCTCACCAGGTAAATGTAAAGAAAGTGTTTGTTTTCAATTAAGTAGAGAATAAAATAGAGATATGATAGAGCAAGTTTTGGTTAAGAATTACAAGTCCATAAAAGACTTGTCGCTGTCTTTGAACCGACTAAATGTACTGATTGGTTCAAACGGTGCAGGTAAAAGTAATTTTATCTCATTCTTTGAGCTGACAAAGGCATTATACGAACAACGCTTGGGCAGTTACACGTTGTCTAAGGGGGGCATTGATAACTTGCTGCGGCAGGGAAGGAAAGTTTCACCGGCCATTCAAGGCCTGATAGACTTTGATAATACAAATGCTTTTTTCTTTGAAATCAGGCCTTCACAATCCAATAAAGGTTATATTGAAAAAACAGGAGATTATTTCAACAATCTTCATAAACAGGGAAAAGACTACTCTCAATGGAATAAAACGATATGGGATTCTGCCGTAGAAGAATCTTCCTTGCGAGACAACAAAAAGTGGAGGGCTACCTATCAGCAAAGGTATTTGAGCAGTTTTACTATCTATCATTTTCATGACACCAGCTCTACGTCTCCTATGCGCAGCGATTGTCCGATTAATGACAACGAATATTTGCGCGACAACGGCTCCAACCTGGCCGCCTATCTGTATTCGTTAATGCTAAACGATGAAAAGGCATTCCGGCTGATAGAAGGCGTGATACGCTCCATAGCTCCTTACTTCAAGGGATTTAAGCTTCGTCCAGATGCCAACAACAAGGAAAGAATCCGTTTGGAATGGGAAGAACGGGATACGGACATGTACCTTGACGGTTACAGTTTTTCAGACGGGACATTGCGTTTCATAGCATTGACAACTTTGCTATTACAGTCTAATATGCCGGAAGTGATTATCATCGATGAGCCAGAATTGGGGCTGCACCCAGCCGCTATCAATAAGTTGGCCGAACTTGTCAAGCGGGCTTCGCATAAAAGCCAAATCATTCTGTCTACCCAGTCCACCAATCTGGTCAATTGCTTTGAAGTGGACGACATTATTGTAGTAGACAGAGCAGACAATCAGTCCGTTTTCCGCCACCTGAAAAACGAAGAGCTGGAAAAATGGATGAATAATTATGAATTGTCCATCAGTGATTTATGGGAGAAAAACATGATAGGAGGACAGTTATGAAACGCTTGTATATCATAGTAGAGGGACAGACTGAGCAAGATTTTGTCAAAAACCTTATTGCGCCTTACTTACAGAATTTCGGGATTTACAACGTAACCCCCATTTTGATACGGACAAGCAGAAGCGGAAGAGGCGGAATGGTGAATTATCAGCACTTGCAAAACACAATCAAGATGCTGCTGTCATCTTCACAAACCGATTTTGTCGTGACTACTTTCATTGATTTCTTCAGATTGCCCAACAATATGCCGCAGTATACTGAGTCTATGAAGATATCGGATAAACAGCAGCAAATACAAGCATTGGAGGTTGCTATTGATAAGGCGATAAACGACAACCGGTTCTTCTCTTATATTCAATTGCACGAATTTGAAGATTTGTTGTTTTCGAGCAACAAAGGTTTTGAATATTATTTTCCGGACGAACTGGCAAAAGAAACAGCCTCCATCATTTCATCTTACGATAACCCGGAGGACATTAATACTTCCCCAGAAGGAGCACCTTCCAAAAGGTTGTTATCCATAAAGCCTGACTATAACAAGGTGTTGGAAGGGAATCTGATAGCTTTGGAAATCGGTATAAAATCCATTTTGGAGAAATGTCCGGGATTTGCGGAATGGATAAATCGTATTGTTGAGAGTTGCAAGGAATGACAGTGCGGGACATTCTATTAAAGTGATATGAATATAAAACTGGACGGGAAAACAAAAATCTTCAGAATGTCATATAACAAGTCGCAATGTACAAATTGCCGAAGACGTTATCGAATTATACGAACAATAAACAGTTTATTTCATAAATAGCTTGCAGCATTTTATGACTTCACACGTCTTTCTTATGAAGCCACAGCTATAATTTATCAGTTAAAACAAATGGATTGCCTTTGTGCATTCCCCAATCAGGGAAAACATACAGATACAAATTTCTTGACTGATAAAATATCCGTTAAAGCAAAAGGCTTCCGATAGATTATCCAATAAGAAAGCTGTGAAACATGACCGGTAGATTATTATTTATATATATTGTTGCCACGTATATGTGTTTACCCATTCGTGCTGCCGGCTGTACGATGGTTGTCGACAGTCTTGTGATAAATGATTCGGTGTCCGTGGACGAAGTGACTGTGACCGCCCGAAGGGCTGAATTCAAATGGGACAAGAATATACTGGTAGCCAACGTGCAGGATACGGATTTGAAAAACGAGATTCACCTGAACGACATTCTGCAAAGACTGCCGGGATTGTGGGTAAAGGACGGACAAGTGATGTTGCCAGGCAGAAAACCTCCCATCTACTATATCAATGACAGGAAAGTGATGAATAGCCTTGAGATAGAATCGTTGCCCGTCAGCAACATCAAGGAGATACGGGTTCTGACTGTACCTTCGCCACAATATGACTCGGACGGCGGACCGGTAATTGTCATTACGACAAAGAGGTTGCGCGATGAAATCAACCTGGTAAATAATGCCTCGCTGCTCTATAATTCCCACTGGAGTGGAATGGAGAACCTGCATGTCATGCTCCAGAAAGGCAAACTGAACCTGTACGGGCTTTACAGATACAACGATCAGTCATCGGCAACCGATAACCGTAACCGACAGTACAATCTGCTGAACGATACTGTATGGCAGCTATATACTCCAGAAAACAGTCTACAGAGAACACACCAGCACACTATGCAGCTGGGAATGGACTACCAGACGGAATCGCGGACCATCGGGTTGAAATATTACACCGCTTTCAACCGGTCGGGCAAAGAGGTGTATGCTCCCTATACCGTATCCAACAACATGAGCGGGTACACACTGGAACAGGACAATCGGCAGAACAGTCGGACATACTCCCCATATCATCATCTGAACTTCTTCGTGTCTCAAAAAATAGGTGAACGGTGGACAGTGAAGAATGCTGCCGATTATCTTTCCAAAAAGAACACTTCCACAACAGACGTTCATGAAACAGTTCAAGCCGTACCTTCGCAAACATCGTACAAGTCGGTAGGAAGTTGGCACATCTTTTCCAACCAGCTATCGCTGATATATCAACTGAACGACAATCACAGCCTGTCCGCAGGGGCTTACGTCAAGTATTCCAAAGGCAAGAACTCACTTTTATATAGCGACCGGAGCGTTGAACAGTATTCGGAAACCACGGAGACCCAATACAGGGCATTTGCATCGTACAGCGGTACGGTGGGTAACTGGACGCTGAGTGCAGGAATCAATTATGACTGTCTGTTTACAAAGTCCAAAGACCAACAGGGCAGATTGCTGAAAGAAGAGAACATACCCCATGTGAGGCCTTATCTGTCATTGTCTTACCTGACTTCGGCAGGAGCCATGCACATGCTGGACGGTACAATGACCACACAGCAGCCGTTATATTCTGATTTGAACACCTCCGTTTCGTATATCAACCGTTTCAACTACAGTCAGGGCAATCTGTATCTGCGCCCTTCCACAGAATACAGCATCGGCTATACCTTTTATTGGAAACAATTGTTTGTCGGTCTGACGTATGCCTTCACCAAAGACCCTCTGAATACAGGCGTAACCATTTATCCCGGCAAACCGTATGCAGTTATCCACCAGATGATAAACGACAGAAACTACCACACCCTCATTCTGAATGCCAACTACCGGCATCAGGTAGGGTGCTGGGAACCGACAGTAGGTTTCCTGTGCTATAAGAATTTCTATACTTATACATTCAACGGAAAGGAGTATCGGACCGGAAGGCCGTTGATGAGTTTGGATTTCTCCAATATTTTCCACTTGCCACGCGATTTCCGTCTGACGATAGATTATAAACAGAACTATAAGGGAGAAGTATATAATATCCAATCTCATGCAAACTCGTCTGTTAATATAGAATTGCAACGCAGTTTTCTGAAGGACAGGCTGCGATGCTCTCTGAAAGTACAGGACATATTCAACCGGCAACAGAGCAACAATATCGGAAGGTATGACAAGGTCATGGTAGATACCCGCTCATATCCGCATACGCGTGGTATTTCGCTCAACTTTGTTTTCCGCCTTAACAAGCCTATCAAACATTCGTACAAAGGAGAGAGTGCCGCAGAGGATGAAATAAGAAGACTGAACAAAGAGGAATGATGAAACTTTTACTCACCACACATAACATACTCCAATGTACAGTAAGCAGACTGACCTGTACACACTATGTTTCCACACACCTTACATTATCCATCCAAGCTATTCCACTATACACTCATATTGTAGCCTGAGCATCGGAATACAGTCATAGCCCAAGGAAAAAAGCCATGAAAAAAAGTTCTGCATAAAGACGGCCAACCACATAAGAAGTACAGAGGCAAAAATATCCGTAGCTGAACGGCGGGGCAAGCTTAAAATGTTATATCTTTGCAAAGATTGCATGTTCAAGGAAGAAACAACAACCTATCATCAGATATGAAACAGATAAGCATCACTCTCGTTCTGTGCCTCTGCGTGCTGACGGCTTTTGCCCAAGGCAAGAAGGCACTGGAACTGGCGGACGTCGTATCGGGACAGTTCCGCGCAGAAAACATTTATGGTGTCATACCTATTCCCGGCGATGACGAGCACTATTCGCAAATGAATGCCGAGGGTACACAAATCATCAAGTATTCGTTTAAGACAGGCAAGCAAGTGGAAGTGCTGTTCGATGCAGCCACAGCACGTGAATGCCCCTTCAAACGATTTGACAGTTACAGCTTTGCACCTGACGGCAGCAAGCTGCTCATCGCTACAGAGACTACGCCCATTTACCGGCGTTCGTACACGGCTGTACACTATCTGTATAGCCTGAAGCGCAACCTGGAAGGAAAGATAAACAATGTGGTGGAAAAGCTGTCGGACGGAGGGCCGCAACAGGTGCCGGTGTTCTCGCCGGACGGCAACATGGTGGCTTTTGTGCGCAACAATAACATCTACCTAGTGAAACTGCTCTATGGCAACAGCGAGAGCCAGGTGACAGAAGACGGAGAGTACAACAAAATAATCTACGGCACACCCGACTGGGTGTATGAAGAGGAATTCGGCTACAACCGTGCGCTGGAATTCAGTGCCGACAGCAAGATGCTGGCTTTCGTACGCTGGGACGAGAGTGCTGTACGCTCCTACTTCTTCTCCGTATTTGCCGGTGAGGCTCCCCACATAGCCGCTTTTGAGAAATATCCGGGCAGCTATACCTATAAATATCCCAAGACGGGCGAGGACAACTCAAAGGTATCGGTGCTGACATTTGACATCAAGTCGAAGGTGACTCGCACAATGCAGGTACCCTTGGATGAAGATGGCTACATTCCACGCATCCGCTTCACCAAAGACCCGGCGAAACTGGCCATCATGACCCTGAACCGCCACCAGAACAAGCTGGACCTGTATATAGGCGACCCGCGTAGCACAGTGTGCAAGCTGGCACTGAGAGACGAGAGCGACACGTACATCAAGGAGAACGTGTTTGACAACATACGCTTCTACGACGATGGTTTCAGCTTTGTGAGTGAACGCAGCGGCTTCAACCACCTGTACTGGTACAACCTGAGCGGTACGCTGGTGAAGCAGGTGACAAAGGGAGAGTTTGAAGTGAAAGACTTCTATGGCTATTCGCCCGAGGATGGAAGCTTCTACTACAGCAGTAATGAGGAAAGCCCACTGCGCTGCGCCATCTACAAGACCGACCGCAAGGGCCGCAAGTTCAAACTGTCGGGACAGGTGGGCACCAACAGTGCACAGTTCAGCAACGGGTTGAAGTACTTCATGAACCGCTATACCAGCCTTGACACACCTACGGTCATCACCCTGAATGACAATACCGGCAAGGTGCTGACTACACTGCTGGACAACAGCAAACTGAAGGAACGGCTGGCACAGTATGACATGCCGAAGAAGGAGTTCTTCCAATTCAAGACCAGCGAAGGCACGCAACTGAACGGCTGGATGATGAAGCCGACGGGATTTGACGGCACCCGAAAATATCCGGTGTTGATGTACCAGTACAGTGGCCCCGGCTCGCAGCAGGTATTGGATACCTACGAGGTAAGCTGGGAAACTTACATGGCTTCGCAAGGCTATGTAGTGGTATGCGTGGATGGTCGCGGAACAGGTGGACGGGGTGCAGCATTTGAGAAATGCACATACCTGAACCTGGGTGTAAAAGAGGCACGCGACCAGGTGGAGACTGCGCTCTACTTGGGCAGTCTGCCCTACGTGGACAAGAACCGCATCGGCATCTGGGGCTGGAGCTTTGGCGGATACATGACACTGATGAGCATGAGCGAAGGCACGCCGGTATTCAAAGCGGGCGTGGCCGTGGCTGCCGTGACCGATTGGAATTACTACGACACCATCTATGGCGAACGCTTCATGCGCACACCGCAAGAGAATGCCGAAGGCTACAAGGCTGGCTCGGCCTTTACACGGGCCGACAAGCTGCACGGCAAGTTGCTGCTGGTACACGGACTGGCTGACGACAACGTGCACTACCAGAACTGTGCGGAATATGCCGAGCACCTAGTACAGCTGGGCAAGCAGTTCGACATGCAGATATATACGAACCGCAACCACAGCATCTTCGGAGGCAATACACGCATGCACTTGTACACAAGGCTGACGGATTTCTTCAAAGCCAACCTTTAATAGCAAAAGAACAAGAATGGCACACAAAGGACACTGATAAGACAGATAGACACTGATTCTTTTGAAAACAAATTAATCTGTGCAAACCGGTTTAATCTGTGTCATCTGTGTGCCATTACAAACAGAATCATTTACCATGGAAAGAGTACGCAAGCCTGAATGGCTAAAGATAAGCATAGCATCGAACGACCGCTATGCGGAGACAAAACACATCGTAGAGTCTCACTGCCTGCACACCATCTGCAGCAGCGGACTCTGCCCTAATCGCAGCGAGTGCTGGGGCAAGGGAACGGCCACCTTCATGATAGGCGGCGACATCTGCACCCGCTGCTGCAAGTTCTGCAACACGATGACCGGCAAGCCCCTGCCACTGGACCCGAAAGAACCGGAACACGTGGCAGAATCGGTAGCATTGATGAAACTGTCGCACGCCGTAGTGACTTCGGTGGATCGCGACGACCTGCCAGACTTGGGAGCCGCACACTGGAAGCAGACCATACTGGCCATCAAACAGCGTAATCCGGATACGACCATCGAGGTGCTTATCCCCGACTTCCAAGGAAGGTGTGAACTGGTGGAACAGGTGATAGAGGCACAGCCCGACATCATATCACACAACATGGAGACCGTAAAACGCATCAGTCCGCTGGTGCGCAGCGCTGCGCGCTATGACACCAGCCTGGAAGTCATCCGCCAAGTGGCACAAAGCGGCATCACCGCCAAATCGGGCATCATGGTGGGACTGGGAGAGACACCTGCCGAGGTAGAGGAACTGATGGACGACCTGCGCGAAGCTGGCTGCCAGATAATGACTATCGGGCAATACCTGCAACCTTCGCGTAAACATTATCCGGTGGCCGAGTATGTGACGCCTCAACAATTTGAGGAATACAAGCGCACTGGGCTGGCCAAAGGATTCAGCCAGGTGGAGAGCGGACCGCTGGTGCGCTCATCGTACCACGCAGAAAAACATATCTGCCGGAAAGAAAAAAAATAACTCCTATAAAGAACATTCGTCCCATTGCGTTGTTATAAAAGCATTGAAACATGCTGCAACAACCAATGGGACAATTGTTTTTTCTATCATCGAAATTTAATATGTCGCTGGGATTCATCCCGGTGATTATAGCTATTGCCGCCACCTGGCTGACAGAGCCGCCGGCGGCCATTTATGCCGGGACTGGCGTGGGAATAATCCTGAGCGGCATCCTGGCTTTGCGCCGAGGCGCACACATTCCGCCTTTCCTGCTTTATGCCACAACGGGAGCGCTGGTGTTGCTTTCGCTGGCTGTCACAATCTATCCGACTGCACTACCCAAAACAGCTGCACCGCTCATTATAGAAGTGGCCGTACTGGTTGCACCTCTCCTGATAGTATTGCTTCGCCATCTGTTTCTGGACTGCCAGCGACGGCGCAGTTCGCAATGCTGCAAACAGTTTGCAGTGCAAGGGGCCGAAGCCACCATTGTGTCATCGCGCGTGGTATTACTGACAGGAGCATTTCATCTGCTTATACTGATTACGGCACTGGGCATAAGACATCCGTTACCTCCTACAGCCGCTACCGTGTTAATGAACATAGCGCCTCTGGCCGTATTTGTATTGAGCCTGCTGATGAATCAATGGGGTATTCACTACTTCAATTCCCTGCTAAGACATACTGTTTTCTTGCCTGTAGTCAACACCAGCGGCAACGTTGTGGGAAAATGCCTGGCTGCGGAAGCCGTCAACCACAAACAAGAGCAGCCCAATCCCTACATACGCATAGCCATTACTTCGGGCGGCACGGTTTTCCTGCGCCCAAGGCCGCAATGTGCCAGCTACGACAAGGGGCTGACAGACCTACCCATAGAAGGCTATCTGCTCTACGGCGAAACGTTGAAGCAGGCTTTCTACCGCATACTGGAACAATACGTACCGCTGCGTGTACCCAGAGAGGATATACACTTCCACATCATATATCATTATGAAAATGAGCAGACCAACCGGTTGGTCTACCTGTTCTCGGTAGACTTACCCGATGAACCGAGCTGGCAATCGGCTCCTCGCCTGGCAGGCGGCAAGCTGTGGACACTACGCCAGATAGAGCAGAATTTGGGAAAAGACTACTTCAGCGAGTGTTTTGAGCAGGAATATGACCAGCTGTTAAGGGTTATTATTTGTACAAGAGAAAAATACAGGGAATCTTCGACAAATCAGGCACCTTGCCCTGCCAGTCCTTTATGCTGCGGGTCTTGATGTACTCGCCTTCGCAAGTAATGTTGGCCGCTATGCACAGGCGCGTCTGCGGGCGGCAGTTGTGCAGGATGTCTTCCACCATTTTATTATTGCGGTAGGGTGTCTCAATAAACAGTTGCGTCTGGTGCTCTGCATAGACACGCTGCTCCAGCTGCTTCAGCTTCTTGGCACGCTCGGCAGGCTCTATGGGCAGATAGCCATTGAAGGCAAAGCTTTGTCCGTTGAAACCGGAACCCATGACTGAAAGAATGATGGACGAAGGCCCTACCAGCGGCACCACTTTCAGTCCCTTGCGCTGCGCAATGGCTACCACATCGGCACCCGGGTCGGCTACGGCCGGGCAGCCGGCCTCGGAAATTACTCCCATGGAAAGGCCCTCCTCCAGAGGTTTCAAGTAACCGGAAATAGCCTCGGGCGAGGTATGCTTGTTGAGCGGATAAAAGGTCAGCGCATCAATATCTGTCTCCTTGTCTACTTTCTTCAGGAAACGACGTGCCGAACGCACATCTTCGACAATGAAATGGCGAATGCCGGCAATGATGTCCTTATTATAAGATGGCAATACATGCTCCACAGGCGTGTCGCCCAGGGTTACTGGCAAAAGATAAAGGGCTGTGTCCACGGTCTCTTTTCAATTAATGGTTTGGCATATTGACAGCCACCTGCACGGACAGGCGGCATCGTCATTGTATCCAATGATTGGAATACGTGTGCGAAGATAGGCAAATAGCACGGGGCAGCCAAACCTGCCGGAAGGAAAGAATAAAAAAAGACGGCTGAAAGCCTGTAGGTACCTTATACACGCCACAGTTTTCAGCCGCCCGAAATAAAAAGTAAATCGTATTTTTATCCGTAAATGATGTTTCCGTTGGCATCCTTATATTCATCGAGTCCCTTCTCGTAAGTAGCCATGGCACGAAGACTCATACCTACGCTGGAGAAGCCACCATCGTGATAGAGGTTCTGCATTGTCACCTTACGGGTCAGGTCAGAGAACATCACAATGCAATAGTCGGCACATTCATCGGCCGAAGCATTGCCCAGAGGAGACATGCGGTTGGCAAAGTCGAACAGCTTGTCCATACCCTTAACACCCGAACCGGCAGTAGTCATGGTAGGCGACTGCGAAATGGTGTTGATACGTACGTGGTGTTCGCGGCCATAGATGTAACCGAAGCTGCGGGCAATAGATTCGAGCAGTGCTTTGGCATCGGCCATATCATTGTAGCCATAGAAAGTACGCTGTGCAGCCACGTAGCTCAGAGCCAGGATAGAACCATATTCGGCAATAGCGTTCATCTTCTTGGCTGCCTGTATCATCTTGTGGAAAGAAATGGCTGAAATATCCAGCGTCTTGCCCAGCATATCATAGTCGAGGTCGTCGTACGTACGTTTCTTACGAACATTGGGTGACATACCGATAGAGTGGAGCACGAAGTCTATCTGTCCGCCCAGCACTTCCATGGAGCGCTTGAAAACGTTCTCCAGGTCTTCTACACTGGTAGCATCGGCGGGAATCACCTCGCAATGCAGCTTTTCAGCCAGCTCAGACACCTGTCCCATGCGGACAGCTACCGGGGTATTTGAAAGTGTGATGACAGCACCTTCTTCCACAGCTTTCTCTGCAACTTTCCAAGCTATGGACTGCTCGTTCAGGGCACCGAAGATGATGCCTCTCTTACCTTTCAACAAATTGTAACTCATACCTATTTTATATTATTAAATGATAAATAAAAATTCTATGGAGAAGTGATATTCCGGGAAACACCGACCGTTGCCCTTGCTTTCCTACCATCGCTCACCAGCTCTGCACATATCGTAGCTTGGGGAGGCACGCCGCTTCCCCTAAGGTCGGCTTTTCGGGCGCAAAGATAGTAAGTTTCTGCATAAATAAGCAGAAAGTGTGCAAAGAAAAGGCTGAAAGTCCAAAAAATACACCAAAACCGACAAAATATCCACATGATTGTAGGCTATCTCAGATACTTTTGCAAACGGTAATTAAGAGGTTTTTTCATAATATTTATTTAAGGTTAGAATTAGGTTAACATGAATCTCTATTATTCTTTTCGCAAGCCACTCGGGAGAGCAGCTTGCGGGAGAATAATATAAAAAGAACAGAAAACAATCGTAAACTCAACAAATAATATCGCGAATGAACACACTTATCAAAAGGCTTTTAGCCCTGACAGCTTGCGCCTTGCCTATCCTGGCACAGACAAGCCTCGCACAAGAAAAAACGTGTGCAGACGACTGCTTATACAAGAATCTGCCTTTCGACATGCCCAAGGTTGAACGTCCCGTATTTCCCGACTACTCGGTAAATATTCTCCAGTTTGGTGCTAAAGGAAACGGTATTGAACTCAATACCAAAGCCATCAACGACGCCATCAAAGCTGTAAACGCCAAAGGTGGCGGTACGGTTGTCATCCCCGAAGGCCTTTGGCTGACAGGTCCCATCGAACTGCTGAGCAACGTAAACCTGCATGCCGAAAAGAATGCACTGATTATATTCACCGATGATTTCAATGCTTATCCTATCATAAAGACTTCGTTTGAAGGACTGGAAACACGCCGTTGCCAGTCGCCCATATCGGCACGCAACGCCGAAAACATCGCTATTACGGGTGAGGGCGTATTCGACGGTTCAGGCGACAGCTGGCGTCCGGTAAAGAAAGGCAAACTGACCTCATCGCAATGGAACAGCCTGGTAAAAAGCGGTGGTGTGGTACAGGACAATGTATGGTATCCTACAGCCGGCTCGCTGAAAGGTGCCATGGCCTGCAAGGAGTTTAACAACCCGGAAGGCATTGAGACTGACGAGGAATGGAATGAAATCCGCCCTTGGCTGCGCCCGGTATTGCTCAACATTGTAAAGAGCAAGAAGGTGTTGCTTGAAGGGGTGACATTCAAGAATTCACCCAGCTGGTGCTTGCACCCATTGTCGTGCGAACATATCACCATCAGCCGCGTAAAGGTATTCAATCCATGGTACTCACAAAATGGTGATGCACTCGACTTGGAGTCGTGCAACTATGCCGTCATAGCCGACTGTATCTTTGACGCAGGCGACGATGCCATCTGCATCAAGTCGGGCAAGGACGAAGACGGACGCCGCAGGGGCGAGCCTTGCCAGAATGTGATTGTGAAAAACAACGTTGTGCTGCACGGTCATGGCGGCTTCGTGGTAGGTAGCGAGATGTCGGGCGGTGTGAAGAACATCTATGTCAGCGACTGCACTTTCCTGGGCACCGATGTAGGCCTGCGCTTCAAGAGTACCCGCGGACGTGGAGGTGTAGTGGAAGGCATCTACATCAACAACATCAACATGATAGACATTCCCCATGAGCCGCTGCTCTTCGACCTTTTCTATGGTGGCAAGGGAGCCGGTGAAGAGACAGAAGACGAGCTGGCCAACCGCATGAAAGCACAGATTCCACCCGTAACGGAGGAGACACCGGCTTTCCGCAACATACACATTTCCAACATTAACTGCAAAGGCTCGGGACGTGCCATGTTCTTCAACGGCCTGCCCGAAATGCCCATCAGCAATGTATCGGTGAAGAACGTATTCATCAGCGACGCCAAGTCAGGCATCGCCATCAGCCAGGCAAAGGACGTCGTGTTGGAAGACATTCATATTGAGACCAAAGGCGACGTGCTGCAAATTAAGAATGCCGACAACGTGAAAGTAAATGGCAAGGCTTACAAGAACGACAGTGCCAAGCCACAAGCCATAGGTTTATAAAATCACACGGTTATTAGAACCGGCCCAACCAACAGGATGGCACACAGGCGACACAGACTTGACAGATTCTCACAAATTTAGTTTCTTTGCAGAAGAATAAACCTTTGTGATTAACTGCATGAACGGGGCGTCTGTGTGCCAATCCTGTTTTGACATTATTCCCCAAGCATATTTTCTTCACCTTTGAAACAATGAAAAAGATAATCTATATACTCTGCTGCCTGCTCGGCACAACTGTTTCCACCATGCGTGCACAAAACACATTGATGCTGACCGTAGAAGCCGAGAACACCTGGACGCAGACGCAAACCGATGCACCTATTGTGCTCAGGCTGAGCGAGACGGGAGCAACTTTCCAAGTACGTTCGGCCATCGTGAAAGACGGAGAAACGGAAATTCCCTCGCAGCTTGATGACCTTGACGGCGATATGCGTGCCGATGAACTGGCTTTTGTTGTTACCTTGCCGGCTCAGACAAAGAAAAGCTACACCGTCACCCTCTCTGACGAAAAGAGCAACCACACCTATCCTGCACGCGTCTATGCCGAAATGATGATACGCGACACGAAGAAGGGCAAGCACTCGCCCATACAGTCAGTCACCGTGCCCGGCACCACCAACTTCTACAATACCGTACTGCATCACGGTCCGGCATTCGAATCGGAACTGGTGGCCTACCGCATTTACTTCAACCAGAAACAGACCGTAGACCCCTATGGCAAATTCAACAAGGGACTGGAGATAAAGGAAAGCCAGTTCTATCCTACCGACGAACAGCTGGCACGCGGCTTTGGCGATGATGTCCTGCTTGTAGGCAACAGCTGCGGCATAGGTACCCTGAAAGGCTGGAACGGCCAGAAGGCTACGCACATTGAACCGATAGCCTTCCGCACCGAACGCATTCTGGCCTACGGCCCCGTGCGTACCATCGTGGATGTGGAAGTGAAGGGCTGGCAATACCAAGGCTCCGAACTGAACATGACCAACCGCTACATACTCTATGCCGGACACCGCGACCTGCGCGTGGAAACCTTCTTCGACCAGCCACTGGACAAACAGATATTCTGCACCGGAGTGCAAAACATCATGGGAAATGAAACTCTGTCTGATTCTGATCACAAGGGGCTGGTAGGAAGCTGGGGACGTCACTGGCCCGTGAACGACACCGTGAAGTACGCCAAGGAAACCATCGGCATAGCCACCTACATACCGCAGCGTTATGTACAGAAAGAAGTGGCTGACAAAGACAACTTTCTCTACACCCTTTCTGCTCCCGGTGAAAAGGGCTTCTGCCACTACACCATGTTCACCTCGCGCAAGGAAACCTTCGGCTTTGCCACACCGGCGGAGTGGTTTGCCTACATGCGCATCTGGAAAGAAGGCCTGGAACACCCACTACACATCCGACTGAAGAAATAACCCTACTCACATATTTTCATCCAAACAAAGAAAGACACATCATGCGAAAAACTTTATTTGCCCTCTCCCTGCTTGCAGCCTCAGCCGTTGCAGCGCAGAATACAAACTATGTATCGGAAGTATGGGTTGCCGACCGGGGCAACGGAACCTATCAGAACCCCGTGCTCTATGCCGACTACTCCGACCCGGACGCCTGCCGCGTGGGCGACGACTTCTACATGACTTCGTCGAGTTTCAACTGCCTGCCCGGCCTGCAAATACTGCATTCCAAGGACTTGGTGAACTGGACCATTATCGGTGCCGCCATACCCTATGGTTTCCAACCCTTTGAAACACCCGAACGCCCCGACCACGGTAACCGTGTATGGGCACCCAGCATACGCCACCACAATGGTGAGTTCTACATCTTCTGGGGTGACCCCGACCGCGGTGCCTACATGGCGAAGGCCAAAGACCCGAAAGGCCCCTGGAGCGAACCAGTACTGGTAAAGGCCGGTAAGGGCATCATTGATACCTGCCCCCTGTGGGACGAAGACGGCAAGGTGTACATGGTACACGCCTATGCCGGCAGTCGGGCAGGGCTGAAGAGCGTTATTGCCATCTGCGAGCTGAACAGCGATGCTACACAGGCCATTACCCAATCGCGCATCATCTTCGACGGACACGAGGCACACGAAACCTGCGAAGGTCCCAAGTTCTACAAGAAGGATGGCTACTACTACATTTTCCACCCCGCAGGCGGCGTGCCTACCGGTTGGCAGGTAGTACTGCGCTCCAAGAATGTATATGGCCCCTACGAATGGAAGACCGTGCTGGCACAAGGCAACAGCCCCGTCAATGGCCCTCATCAGGGTGCCTGGGTAGATACACCTACGGGCGAAGACTGGTTTCTGCACTTTCAAGACGTAGGTGCTTACGGACGCCTGGTACACCTGCAACCCATGAAGTGGGTGGACGGATGGCCCGTCATAGGTACAGACAAGGATGGCGACGGCTGCGGCGAACCCGTACTGACCTACAAGAAGCCCAACGTGGGCAAGACGTGGCCCGTATGCACCCCGCAGGAAAGCGACGAATTTGACGGCTACACCCTCTCACCACAATGGCAGTGGCACGCAAACATCAACGAGAAATGGTTCTACTGCGCCGGTGACCGAAGCCTGTTGCGCCTGTATTCCTATCCTGTGACCGACGATTGCAAGAACCTGTGGGACGTGGCCAACCTGCTGCTCCAGAAGACACCGGCCCCCAACTTCACCGCCACCATGAAGCTTACCTTCACTCCCAGCCCCAAGTATAAAGGCGAACGCACAGGACTGGTAGTCATGGGCATGGACTACGCCGCACTGGCCATAGAAAACAACGAGAACGGACTGGTACTCTCGCAAGTATCGTGCCGCAAAGCAGATAAAGGCAACGCGGAAGAAGTGAACGCCAGCACCACACTGACAGACAGCACCGTGTACCTGCGCGTTAAGTTCAGCACCAATGGCCAGAAAATAGCCAAAAGCGAAGGCGGACACGACCTGGTAGTGAAATGCCACTTCAGCTACAGCCTCGACGGAAAGAAGTTCAAACCGCTGGGCAACGAATTCCAGGCCAGAGAAGGCAAATGGATAGGTGCCAAGGTGGGTATGTTCTGCACTCGCCCTGCCATCAAGACCAACGACGGCGGCTGGGCAGACATAGACAGGTTCCGCATCACCAAGAAATAGTAGAAAAAGCCCTAACACAAGGCCTGCATCTGAAAAGGTATCATTTTTCCACCTAAGATAACAGAGCTGACTATTCGTCAATAGATTACATACATATCTACAGGTAGCAAACGGCCATGTTTCAATGACAAATACAACCAGGTTTTGCATTGAAGCATGGCCGTTTGCAGGTATCGGAATAGCAGTTAACTGCTATCGCATTAGGAGTTAACTACTATCATGTTAGCAGTGGACTACTATCGCGTTGGGAGTTAACCGCTATCAAAAGCCGAGTTAACTACTAACCCCAACCGTCACGGCCATACCTGCAACAGGCCTGCTTTTCCCCTGCAGCCCATCCTGATACAGACGAAAAATCTTATCTTTGCACACGATTAACAAAAAGACAAGACAATGAAAAAGCTCGTGATATTCGACCTCGACGGCACCCTACTCAACACCATTGCCGACCTGGCACAAAGCACCAATCATGCCCTAAAGACACTGGGCTATCCTACCCACGATACCGAAGCTTACAATTTCATGGTGGGCAACGGCATCAACAAACTGTTTGAACGCGCCCTGCCCGAAGGCGAGAAAACCGAAGAGAACGTTTTGCGCATGCGCAAGGAGTTTATCCCTTACTACGATGTGCACAATGCCGACCTCAGCCGTCCTTATTCCGGCATTCCCGAACTGCTAAAGCAGCTTCAAGACCAGCATATACTGTTGGCCGTAGCCTCCAACAAATACCAGTCGGCCACACGCCACCTCGTTGCCCACTACTTCCCCGACATCCAGTTCTGTGCAGTTTTTGGTCAACGCGAAGGTGTAAACACCAAACCCGACCCAACCATCGTACACGACATTCTGTCCATTGCACAAATTGACAAAAACGACGTACTATATGTAGGCGACTCAGGCGTAGACATGCAGACCGCTGCCAATGCCGCTGTCACAGCCTGCGGTGTCACCTGGGGATTCCGACCACGTACCGAACTCGAAGCTTTCAACCCCGACTTTATTGTAGACGCCCCGGCAGAAATTGCCCGATTGCTGTCCGTTAACATCTGACACCCCCTGCCTTACAAAAAATACATAAAACGGCAGCTATAAAAAACAAAACAACCCCTTCCCTGACCTCTGCCAGGCCCAGTATACCCGCTTCTGTGCCAAAAGGTTCTGGCAGAGGGCAGAGAGAAAAAAAAGAAAACAAAAAATCCCCCTGCTAAAACAATTATTGCACATTCCTCGATTTACATCCTTATACATTTGCACCGATGAATTAACAGTGTGTCCGAACACACATAGAAATAACCATTGTTCAATTAACAAACATGCAAAGGATGTCTAACAAGATGAAAAACATGCGCGCCGCGCTGCTATTCTTCATAGTGGCCGTGATTTCGCTTGGCGTATCAGCGCAGAATGTTACAGTAAAAGGTACTGTGAAAGACAAGACGGGAGAAACCGTGATTGGTGCTTCCGTAGTAGAGAAAGGAAATACCACTAACGGTACGATTACCGACATAGATGGTAACTACTCACTCAATGTTCCCTCCAACGCCACGTTGGTATTCTCATTCGTAGGTATGAGACCCACCGAAGTCCAGGTAAAGGGACAAACTCAAATCAATGTAACGATGGAAGACGACACCCAGACCTTGGACGAGGTTGTGGTTATCGGTTACGGTACGGTTTCCAAGAGAGACCTGACCGGTTCTGTTGCTTCTGTCAGCTCTGAACAGTTGACTGCCGTACCGGTATCAAGTGCTTCGGAAGCCTTGACTGGTAAATTGGCCGGTGTCAATATCACCACTACCGAAGGTTCGCCCGACGCCGACATTAAAATCCGCGTACGTGGTGGTGGTTCTTTGTCACAGGATAACTCACCGCTCTACATCGTAGACGGCTTCCCCGTATCAAGCATCAGCGATATCGCTCCTTCTGAAATCCAAAGCATCGACGTTCTGAAAGACGCATCGTCAACAGCCATCTATGGTGCACGTGGTGCTAACGGTGTTATCATTGTTACAACCAAGAGCGGTAGAGAAGGCAAGACACAAGTAGACTTTAATGCCTCATACGGCTTCAAGAAGGTGACCAAGCTGAACAAGGTCATGAGTCCTTACGACTACGCAGCCTACCAATATGAATTAGGTTCGACCGACTACGGTAACTACCAAGACCTCGACATCTGGCGTTCTGTAGAAGGAACCGATTTCCAGGATGAGATTTTTGGCCGCACCGGTAATCAAACTCAATACAATGTAAACGTAAGCGGTGGTAGCAAACAAATCAAGTTCAACGTAGGCTACGCACACAACGATGAAAAGAGTATCATGCTGGGCTCAGGCTTCAACAAAGATAACATCAATGCCAAAATCAATGCAGAACTGAGCAAATGGATGTCTTTGGACTTCAACGCCCGTCTGAGCTATACAACAATTGACGGTCTTAGCGGTGGTGCCGATACAAACGAATCGAATGCAGCCAACTCTATCGTTGCCAACGCTGCACGTTTCCGCCCCATCGACCCGCTGACCAGCGATTCTGAAGACGACGAAAACAACACTTCCAGCCAGAAAGACCCGCTGGAACGCTTGCTTGCTACTTATAAGAAGAAAAATACATTCAACCAGAACTACAACGTAGGTTTGAACTGGAAACCTTTCAAGAACATTACATTCCGTTCTGAATTTGGCTATGGTTGGAAATATGAAGATACCGACCAGGTATGGGCAGCAGATGCCGTACAGAACTCAAAACTGGGATACAACGGCCAACCACAGGCTGTATTTACCAGAAACACCACCAAAAACTGGCGAAATGCCAACACACTGACTTACGACAACAAGAAACTCTTTGACGGCCGTGACAAACTGAACGTTCTGTTGGGACACGAAGTAAGCAGCAGCCAGAAGACATCTGTAGAAAATACATCAGTAGCTTTCCCCATCTCCATGACCATTGACGAAGTATTGGCCAATATGGGTTCAGGTACTGCCTTGCCTACGCAGACTACCATTTCTGCCAAGGAAAACATGCTTTCTTTCTTCGGCCGTGTCAACTATACAATGGCTGACAAGTACTTGCTGACCGTTACAGTACGTGCCGATGGTTCCAGCAAATTTGCCAAAGGTAACCAATGGGGTATATTCCCCTCTGCCGCATTGGCATGGCGTATGTCCGACGAAGCTTTCATGCAGGGAGCATCCGACTGGTTGTCTAACCTGAAATTGCGTCTCAGCTACGGTACAGCCGGTAACAACCGCATCAACTCTGGTCTAATGTACACCACCTTCTCGCTCTCTGACAATACTTCAAAGGCACCTTTCTTCGACGAGACCCGCTACACCATGCTGGAACATGGCAGCAACCTGTCCAACCCCAATCTGAAATGGGAAACAACCATCACCCGCAACCTTGGTGTTGACTTCGGTTTCTGGAACAACAAACTTTCGGGTTCGTTAGACCTCTACTGGAATACAACCAAAGACCTGCTGATGAGAACTGAGATTCCGTCAAATACAGGTTACAGCTACCAATATCAGAACTTCGGTAAGACATCCAACAAGGGTGTGGAACTCTCGCTGAACGCAGTATTGCTTGACAAGAAGAACTATAGCTTGAATTTCAACTTCAACATTTCTTATAACAAGAACCGCATTGACGAACTGAATACCGAAAATCCGTGGCAAAGCAGTAACTGGTCAGGTAGCACCATTGCCAAGTACGAAGACTTCCGCGTAGAAGAAGGTGGTAGTCTGGGCGAAATCTGGGGATATAAGACAAACGGTTTCTTTACTGCATACGACCCCAAGACCAATCCTAACGGAGAACTTGTTCTGAACGGAACAAACTGGGTATTGCGCGATGGCATCAAAGATAAGAGTAACAGCATAACCGGTGGTACTTACTATCCGGGCGCTCTGAAAGTGGAATGCGATGAGAACGGTGACCCCATCAAGCAGAAGCTGGGTAACACGGTAGCTCCTCTGACCGGTGGTTTCGGTTTTGACGGAACATTGGGCAACTTCGACTTCAACGTGTTCTTCAACTATTCTATCGGCAACCAGATTGTCAATGGTACCAAGCTGGCCACAGCCTTCTATACAGGCTCGGCACGAGGCTACAACCTGAACAACGACTTTGCCCTGGGCAACCGTTATACCTGGATTGACCCGGCTACAGGATTAAATCTGGGCCGCCCCAGCAACACTACCATCGATTACTATGGTGGTTCCGACGCACTGGTAGCCCGTCTGAATGCCATCAATGCCAATGCTTCCATCTACAACCCGGCAGCAGTGAGCACCATGCAGCTGATTGACTATGCCGTAGAAGACGCCTCTTTCCTGCGTGTCAACAACATTACCGTTGGTTACACCCTGCCTAAGAGATGGGCACAGAAAGTATTCACACAACGCATTCGTATCTACCTGACCGGCTACAACCTCTTCTGCCTCACCAATTACAGCGGTGCAGACCCCGAAGTGGACACCAGCAGTAAGAAGAATGCCATGACTCCGGGTATAGACTATGCAGCATATCCTAAGAGCCGTTCATTTGTAGGTGGTATCAATGTTACATTCTAAACCAAACTTTAAATAAGAAAGACAATTATGAAAAATATAGCTAAAGCATTCATTCTGGCAGCCGGAGTTATGAGTATGGCTTCTTGCTCCGACTTTCTGGACCAGACCTCACCGTCGGAACTGACGAATGAGACTATTTCACAGTCAACCTACTACACAGGCTTGACCGTAAACAAAATATATGGCGGACTGGCACAAGACGCTACCTACTCGCAATACATTCCCATCATCTGGGGACTGAACTCCGACTGCGAACTGGTTGACGGTCTGGGCGACGACGCTACCAATGCCACCAGCGAACGAGGCAACATGAACTACAATGCTAACCCTGGCTGGTCACGCCTGGCACAGGTATGGGACGCCATGTATGGAGTGATTGAGAATGCCAACCTGACCATAGAAATGGTAGAATCAAGCCCCTTGACAACCGGTGGAGGCAGCGACCAGAAAACCATGGAACGCTACAAAGGTGAAGCCTTGACACTGCGCGCCATGCTCTACTTCGACCTTATCCGTTTCTTTGGTGACATTCCTTTGAAACTTGAATCATCAAAGTCAGACCTGAGCAATGCTTACTTGGAAAAGACCGACCGTGATGTCATCATGGATACATTAATTGTAGACTTGAAGAAAGCCATCGAGCTGTTACCCTGGGCCGGTGAGGTATCTACTTATAGCACCGAGCACGTTACCAAAGGATATGCACACGCTCTGCTGGCCAACATAGCCCTGACACGTGCAGGATGGGCCATTCGCGAAAAAGCCAAGGACGGCTATGAGACAGCTATTTATACAGATGCCACTTACCCCACACAACGTTGCGATGCGGCTACACGTAAAGCCATGTACGAATTGGCACTGGAACACCTGAGCGCCATCATCAGCAATGGCACACACAAGCTGAATCCATCTATAGAAAACGAATGGTACCTGCTGAACCAACGCCAGCTGGACCAGACCTATCGCGAAAACATCTTCGAAATACCAATGGGACTTGGAGTAAGCAGCGAGCTGGGTTACACAGTAGGTGTACGTATCAATGGAGCCAGTGCACAATATGGTGCCAAAGGAAACTCATCGGGTAAAATGAAAGTAACTGCCCCCTTCTTCTGGTCATTCGACAATAAAGACCTGCGCCGCGACATTACTTGCTGCAACCTGCAACTGAAAGAGACCAGTGGCGTTCTGAAGGAAGAAATGCTGGGCAACACTCCTTTTGCCATCTATGTAGGCAAGTGGGACATCCGCAAAATGAACGAAGAATGGCGTCAGGCTGCCATTGCTACCGGAAACGCCAAGTGGATGAGCGGTATCAACGTAGTGCGCATGCGCTATCCGCAAGTACTCCTGATGTATGCAGAAGTAATGAACGAACTGGCTGGCCCCGATGGCAACTACGCAGGTTCCGCCGGAATGACTGCCCGCCAGGCACTGGCCGAAGTACACTGCCGCGCCTTTGACCAGGCAGACAAGGCTGAAGCACAAAGCTACATCGATGCCATTCCAGCTGACAAAGAAACCTTCTTTGAAGCCATTGTTGACGAGAATGCCTGGGAATTGGCTGGTGAAGGCGTACGCAAGTTCGACCTCATCCGCTGGAACCTGTTGGCCGAGAAGACACAGGAATTCAAGGACAACTACGTAGCTCAGATGAACGACGAAATCAACGGCTACCCCGAAAAGATTTACTTCAACTATACAGATGAAAGCAAAACCGTCATTGACATGAGTAGCGTAGAATGGTACGGACTGCCAGAAGGCAAGACTTCGGCCGACTATGACGACAGCAAAGACTTCTTCGGCAAGGAAAGAACAGACGCCACTCAGAAGAATCTGACCGTCAACCTGCCCTCTATCTCCAGCGGACTGGTAGGCGACAATGTAGAAGTTAAGAACCGTTATCTGTTGCCCATCGGCTCTACCACCATTTCAGCCTCCAACGGAACGCTCTATAACTCATACGGATACTCCAACTAATATTCAACTACCTTTTTAAAGCATAAGAACAATGAAAAAACTCAGATATATAGCAGGCGCAGCTGCCATGGCGGCACTGACATTCTGCACTACATCGTGTATAGATGGTAACGACTGGGAGGTAGATTCCTCCTATGACCGACTGTTCAGCGTTACCGATGACGGCATCACCGTATCGGCCAAAGCTACGACAGCCGAAGTGAAATGGGACGCTACACCGCAGACCGAATACTACATCATTGAAATCAGCACCGACAGCCTCTACAACGAGGTTGCCATGGGTGGTACCAATGCCAAGGTATTCGGCGAAGACAAATCCATTGTCGAAAGTCCTTATACACTGACTGGCCTGACCGCCGATACCAAGTATTTTCTCCGCATCAAGTCGCTTTCTTCTGTAAAGACCGAATCAAAGTGGAGCTACTACAGCGACTACAGCTTCACCACTGCCACCGAACAAATATTCGAGTCAGTTGAAGGTTCCGACGTGACCGACAATGCCGTTACCCTGCACTGGACAGCAGGCGAAGACGTAGACCGCATAGAAATCACCGATGCAGCCGGCACTCTCATCAAGAGCGTGGAAGTAACCGAAGAAGCCAAGCAAGCCGGCGAAATGACAATCGACGGACTGGAGCAGCTGACTACTTATACAGCGACCATCTATCTGGGCGACGTGAAGCGCGGCGTAGTGACATTTACCACCAATGCCAAAGTGCCCGATGCTGACTATACAGCCTATCTGGCCGACAATGATTCGCTGAACAACGACCTGCTGAACCAACTGGCTGAAGCCGGATACCAGACTGTGAACATTGCTCTGACTGCCGGTGCAAGCTATAACAATGAAAATTCTATCAACATCCCCGACGGCATGTCTGTCACCTTCTTCGGATTGCCGGGCAATACCCAGGCCATCATCAGTGTGAAGAACTTCGATGTAGAAGGCACCCACAGCTTTGTACGCTTCGAAAACGTGGAACTCACCGGTGAATACGGCGACTACCTCTTCAATCAGTCGACAGCAGCCACTGTAGGTAGCATAGAGTTCAGCAACTGCTTCATCCATAGCCTCAAGAACACACCGTTCCGTCTCCAAGGTTCTAACGAGAAGCTTATCAACACGCTCAGCTTCAACAACTGTATCATCTACGGAGCCGAAAGCCGTACATACAGCCTGGTACACGTAGATGCAAGCAGCGGCAAGGGCAAGGTAGAAAACATCAGCTTTGCCAACTCAACCATTGTTTATACCGGTAAGAGCTTTGTTTACTGCAAGAACACCGACTTCACGTCACTGAAAGTAACCGACTGTACCTTCAGCAAAGCAATGGGTAACGGTGACTACTTCCTCGATTGTGATAAGAATGGCAACGGTCCGCAAAGCATCGAAATCACCAACTGTATCTTCGGTAGTACCGCAGAGGCAGCCAAGGGCATCCGTGCCAACGATGTAGAGCCGGTTGTAAGCAACAGCTACATGACCAGCGACATGAACATCACCGGCAACAAGATAAACGGTCTCATCAGCTATGAAGGTGGCGAAGCCGACCTGTTCCAAGACCCGGCCAACAAAGACTTTACCATCATAGACAACAAGTTCGACGGTAAACGCAACTGTGGAGACCCCAGATGGTATATGAAATAAGCTGATACCCCCTGATTCATTCTGAATAACCCTTTCCAAGGCGGCGCGCCAAGCCCTATTGCGGCATGGCACGCCGCCTTTCTTTTTCATTGTGCCAAGTGTTCTATTGACCACCCGGATGGTCATCCCACACTCAAGCGGAAACTTAATACAGCCGTGTGGCGTGCCGCGCCTCAAACCCAGCCTAAAGGCCAGGTACACACTAACAGCCAAACCTAGTAGAGACGCACGATTGTACCGATTAGGCAATAAAGAAATCTGCTTAAGCCATCCAATCAACGTCTAAAGGATATTGATGTCTGAAACACAGGCACAAATTCATGCAATCCCCTCCTTACAAATCTAATAAAATAACCATCTATTTGTAAACAACGTCAGGCCAAGAAACATCAACAACCTATGTCACTAAGCCATATCTATTCTTCCACTTGCTTCTTTGTCTGAAACTGATCAAACAGATTTTTTATAGAATAACCTTATATCTCGGAAAGGATACGCAGGTATCGAAGACTTGAATTATACAAGTCACCGATAACCCAGAAAAATAAAAAACACAAAGACTAAGAAAAGGCAAGAGATAAGTAAAAAGGAAATACACGTATACTCTTAATGTCAACAAAACATCTGCTACGAGAAATTGCTGGGCAAAGAAAGCGACGAGACACAGAAATCCGACGAGGATGAAGAAGAAGACTACAGAGACTCCATGAGATAAGCCAATGCCTATTGAATGAAGATATGTTCGCAAGTATATCCCCGCTTTATGGGCATTATTTTATGCAGCAAGCTGAGACAGGCTGACGACAAGAGGATAGAAACCAATGATACTGCCAGACTGGCGAACTACGGTGTATCCCTGCCATTTCACCTTAACACATGCCCACAAAAAAATCGTCTCAACAACAGAGGAAACCTCCATTATTGAGACGACTATTATTAACCGGTTTCGTTAAAGAACCGAATTAGTTCAAATGTACTCCTTATTCAGGCAATTCCAGTTTTGAACCAACGCTTGTCAGGTATGCATCTGCACCCATGGCAACAAATACGGTTGTACCCAGATCAATAACGTTGCCAGTCTTTACACCATAAGGTGAACCAGGAGCAAGTAAAGCCATAGAACCTACTACAAACTCACCGTAACCCCAGTTGATACCCATACTCTGTTGAGGAACAACTACATTTTCAGGGTCAGAAGCATCAATCTTAACGTAGCAAGGATCAACAGTTACCTCGTTTTCAGCAACCCAAGGACAGATTTCAAAGCCGTAAGGATTAACCATACGATACATACCTTGATTTTCAACAGCCTGTTCAACTTCTACTTCCCAAACATTTGTACCAGCAGGAACATTAAACAGTGAAGAAACCAATCCGTCTGTCCAAACGCCTTTACCAATAGACTGCCAAGTATAATCCTTAGTAACTGATACAGTAGTAACATTAGCACCACTCACAGCAACTTCACTTCCTTCAGGTAAAGACAAATCAATCAAAACTTCATCATCTACAGCCAGAGGCGTAGCGTCTACAGATATTGTAGTCTGATACTTACCAGCTTCAAAGCTGAAAGGAACCTGGTTTGCATAGCCTTCTACAGGAATTGCGATAGTATTACCCGCTTCATCCTTGCCTTGAACATACACAAACATACCGATATTGCCACTAAGAGCATCATTAGCCGTAGCACGGAACAAGTCCACAGAGAACGTAGGTTCACCTACAGTCACTACCTGTGAAGTTAAAGAAGCGGAAGAAAAAGTAACGCCTTCCCCAGTCTCCGTATAAATAGGTCCTTCCTGGTCGGTATTACATGCCGTAAACAAGCCAGCAGCCAGGACCATAAGCAAAACTGATATTTTATTTAAATATTTCATATATAATTGCCTTTAATGTTTACAATAATGATTTATTCGGCATAATCACCTACAGGGTTCTGGTCCTTAACAGGATCCATATTTACATTGCCGTCAAACTCTGACTGAGGAATGGTCAATACCCACATGTAGCACTCAGGATCATTTGTCGGACGGTTAGCCAGCAAGGCTGCCTTAGGCCAACCCATATCCTCTGTACGACGGAAACCTTGTTTCAGACGACGGATATCATAGATACGACCAAATTCACCCCAAAGTTCTACACGACGCTGAGTAATGATTTCCTCCAGCAATGAACCAGTTTCATCGCTTGTCAAGGCTCCCAGTGCAGTGCCTGTTTTCTCACAAGTATAATCAGGAACACGAGAAGCCATTACGGCTGTCAAGTCTTCAATAGCAGCCGCTTCTTCGCCCAGACGGCACTCTGCTTCAGCAGCAGTCAGATACATCTCCTCAACACGCATCCAGATGTAGTCACCCATCCAAGTTTGGCGGTCAGCAAACTTAAACTTCTCTTGCTGATAACCATTGCTACCATTTTCAGGATTGCTGGGATCCCACCAATTTCTACGTTCGTCAGTCGGAGCCATTTTGTTGTACAACGCCTTATTGATTTGCTTACGAGCACTTGCACCGTATGCACCGTTACCGGTATCATCGCAGGCATCCATGTGAGAGAACAAGCTGGCATACATACCAGACTGGTCGGCAATGATTTCAGCACCCCAGATTACATTGGCTGCGCCAGAATCGTTCAAACCAGCAAACTGTGAAGGAGCCAATACAGAACAACCACTAGCTGTGATAGCAGCATGAGCAGCAGTCTTGGCAGTAGCCCAATCTTCCATTACCAATGCAATACGAGCCTGCAGACCCAATGCCACTGCATAACCCATGTGGCTGATATGTTGCTGTTTTGTACCATTCAACAGCTCTACAGCCTTATTGATATCAGATACAATTTGCTTGTATACATCCTCTACAGAAGAACGAGGTTGACCTTGAGTTCCTGCTACAGTAGGCTCTGTATAAATAGGGCAACAGGGGTCACTCTCATGTCCTTTGTAAGTGCGGGCAAAACTCTGTGCCAGCATGAAGTAAGAGTAAGCACGGATAGCGTAAGCCTGACCGATAACATAATTTACATCAGCCTCAGCACCTTCCATGGTCTCGGCAGCAGCCAAAATGTAGTTGGCATTGGATACCCATGTATAGTAAGCATTCCACAAGTCGTATGAACGCCAAGCTGTGCTTGAATAACGGTCCTTTACCTGATAGAGAGCATCGTACCAGAACCAACCACTACCCATATCGTTCATAATCAAGTCTTCACCCATCACATCGGCCATCAGGTTATAAGCACTGATACCAAAGCATTGGTGTGTATTGCCTGAAGGAGACCAAGCCGAATACATGGAACGATAAATACCATTCAAGGGGACCAACGCTGAATTTGCATTAGACAACAGGCCTTCACCTGACATTGAGTCGGTTGGTGAAGTCTCAAGAGCGTCGTCCAAACAAGAGGACAACGTGGCGCATCCCATCAAACCGACAAACATATATTTGAATAACTTTTTCATACTTGTTCTAAGTTTTATATAGGTTAAATATTAGAAGTTAACTTCTACACCCAGTGACCAGGTCTTGTTGGGAGTATAAGCGTAATCTGTAGAACCTGAGAAGTTGTACTGCGGGTCCATACCTTGCAGGTGAGTGAACAGAGCCAGGTTGTCAACCGAAGCAAATACACGTACAGAGTTCATGTTCACCTTGTTCAACCAAGACTTAGGCAAGGTGTAACCCAGCGTAATGTTCTTGATGGCAAAGTAAGAAGCGTCAACCAGGAAGCGGTCGTTTGTTGCATACGAACCGGCAACTTCAATACGAGGAACATCGGTGATGTCACCCGGCTTCTGCCAACGGCGCATAGCGTGTTTGTTCCAACCGCTATTGTAATACATGTTGTTCATTGAACCTGCATACAGGCTATCGTAAATCTTACCACCGATAGAGTAAGTAGTCAGGATATTCAGGTCAAAGCCTTTCCAAGAGAAGTCTGTAGCCAAGCTACCGTAGAGAGTCGGGATACGGCTGCCCAGGTAATATTTGCTGTTAGAAGCCTTGTTGTAGTCACTGCTGATATATTCTTTGATGATATTACCGTTTTCATCCTTATCATATACCCAGTAGAGCTGTGCACCTGTTGCGGGGTCAACACCAGCAGACTTAGCCATATAGAAGGTATTGATTTCCTGACCTTCCTTGATGCTGTAGATACCGCTGATGATTTCAGGGCTTTCAGCTGTCAGCTTCAACACTTTGTTCTTTACAGTAGAACCCATCCAAGAAATGTTCCAAGTAAAGTCGTTGGTCTTGATAGGAGTACCCTTGATTTCGAATTCAAAACCGCTGTTGCGCATATCGCCCACGTTGGCATTGTAACCGTTGAAACCGGTAGAAGTAGCCATCGGGTAGCTCAGCAACATGTCAGTAGTCTTCTTGTTATAGTATTCTGCATTGATGCTCAAGCGGCTATCAAACAGAGAAGCTTCGAAACCTACGTTGAAGTTGTTGTTCTTCTCCCAAGTCACCTTCTTGTTCTCCAGTGTGCTTACCATACCACCGATTTGTGCTGAGTTAGACCAGCTCAGGTCATAAAGGCTCTGCCATGCATAGTAGGTACCCAAGTCATCGTTACCCTGCTGTCCGTAGCTGACTTTCACTGACAGGTTGTTCACCCATTCAACGTCTTCCATGAAGGCTTCCTTAGATACACGCCAGTTACCACCTACTGACCAGAACTTACCCCAACGGTTGTCTTTGTAGAAACGAGAAGAACCATCGGTACGGAACGAAGCATCAAAGTAGTATTTTTCATCGTAGTTATAGTTGAAACGACCCAACCAAGACTCGATGCGGTAGTTGTCAGTATAAGAGTCAGCGTTGTACAGCGTAGTACCCGGACGGAGTTCCAAGATACCGTCTACCAAGTTAGTCTTACCTGCTGACAGGTATTGATATTCATAAGCGTAGAATTCGTGACCGGCCAATACATCGAAGTTGTGCAAACCGAATGAACGGCTCCAAGTCAGCAACTGGTTGAAAGTGTAGCTCTGCATGCGAGTGTTGTACTTCATCAGCAAACCACCTGCAGCTGCCTGGTTACCATGATACATGTTCATGTATGACTTCTGAGACAGGTTACGATAATCCATACCAAAGTTTACACTCAGCTTCAAGCCTTTGAACACACCGAAGTTATCATTGTCAGAACCAAATGTCATACCGGTACGCAAGCTGGCAACGTCATTTCTCACGTCAGCCTTATCGTCAACCAGACCACCCAGCGGGTTATAGTCTGTATAGCTACCCGGACGACCGTTTTCACCATAGTCAAGCTGTGGCTTACCGTTCTCATCCAGAACATTGTTACCGTCCATATCCTTAACATACATCGGGAACAACGGAGAAGCGAACTGTGCAGAATACCATACGTTAGAAGTAGAAGAACCGCTGTAGTCGCTGAAGTTCATCATAGAGTGAGTCAAAGCAGTATTCAAGTTAGCCTTGAACCAGTCAGTTACAGTAGAGGTTATATTAGCACGGGCATTGTAACGTTGGAAACCGGTTGTTACCAAGATACCATCCTCGTTTACATAACCCAGTGAGAACATATACTTGGTCTTTTCAGTACCACCGCTCAACGACAGCTGATGTTCGTGACGGAAAGCGTTGTCTTTCTGCAAAGCATCCATCCAGTTCTCGTTCCATGCAGAAACGGCGTCAGCCTGTACCATACCGGTTTCAGGATTGATAATATCACCCCAAGTATAATTTTTGAAAGGATTGTAGAGCTCGCCACCCAGTGTACGGCCCAAAGAGCTACGAGCCATAGACTCAGCGTCAGACCAAGAATAACCGTTCTGGAATACATAGCCGTTACGCAATGCTTCGTAAGTCAGCTGAACGAACTCTTTCTGGTCAACCATGTCATATTGGTCAATAGCGCGTGAAGACCAGCCTACAGTAGAACGCCAAGTTACGTTAGTTTTACCTTCCTTACCCTGCTTGGTAGTAATCATCACAACACCGTTGGCACCACGAGCACCATACAATGCACCAGCCGAAGCATCCTTCAAGATAGTCATTGACTCGATATCAGCGGGGTTGATAGAAGAAAGTGTACCGTTATAAGGAATACCGTCTACTACATACAGAGGAGAGCTGCTGGCATTGATAGAACCGTAACCACGGATAACGATAGAAGCAGACTCACCAGGCTGTCCTGAACCAGAAGTAGTCAACACACCAGTAGCCTGACCTTCCAGACCCTTACTAATATTAGTAATAGGACGAGACTCTAACTTCTTATTATCAATAGTAGAAGCAGAACCGGTGAATGAAGACTTCTTAGCCGTACCGTAAGCAACGACCATCACCTCGTCGAGCACCTCAGTATTAGGATGCAGTCTCACTTCCACATTGGGCTGAATAGCAACTTCCTGAGTAGTCATACCAATGTAAGAAATTACCAGAGTTTTCGCAGAACTTGGTACGTTGTTCAAAACGAACTTACCATCTACGTCTGTGATAGCACCCACTTGCGTGTCCTTTACCAACACAGAAGCGCCAATAACTGGCTGCCCGTCTTCTTCAGAAATAACGACACCCGTTACTTTCTGAGTTTGGGCAGTTACTAAGCCTATTCCTACAAAAAAACAGGCCAATAACAGCATTAATTTTCTTTTCATAAATTCTCTCTTAAAGTTTAACTTTACATTAATTGTTTTTTTACTCTAACGAAATGCAAATGTATTAATAAAACTGAAACTAACAATTTTTTTTATGAAAAAAGCTTGCGTTTCTATCAAAATGTTAAGCAAACCTCTGTTTTTATGCTTTTGAGCATAAAAACAGAGGAGGTTTATCTATAAATGGATACTTGCTACTTTCATTCTGATTAATAGTTTTTGCCTCTTTTAGCTACGAAAATGCAATTTTTTAATATAAAATGCTTAAAAAAAGTGCGAATAAGGCGTCCGAATAGACATCTAAGTGGCAAATTGCATGCGTCTATATAGGGAAAAATGGCTTTTTGCAATAAAACGACTGCCTTTTTCGCAGCCATTGTAACTGCCGTTTTGCGACTGAAAAACTGTCTTCGCTAGCAAAAGGAGAATCATTTTTTATAAAAGCTATTATTATGAATAAAATTATTTACAAACTTTCCTACAACAGGAAAGGATGCCTAAACCGCGGTGGAAAAGCGTTAGTGCAAATTGAAGCCTATCTGAACAAGCAAAGAAAGTATTTCTCTACCAGAATCTACCTGAAACCAGAACAATGGGATGCCCGAAAGTCAGTCGTGAAGAAACATCCCAATGCCGAGGCACTGAACAGACTGCTCCACGAACAACTGGCACAGATTGAAGGAAAAGAGCTGGAACTATGGAAGCAAGGCAGAGTGGTCACCTTGGAATTGCTGAAAGATACTGTGCAATCAAGTCACGACACAGGTTCATTTCTCGATTTCATGCGCAAGGAAATAGAAGTGTTGAATATAAAAGCCAGTACACGGCGCAACCACCAGAGCACGCTGAAGCACTTGTTGGCTTTCAGAAGACACATTGCCTTCAACGAGCTGACACTGGATACCATTGAAGCCTTCAGTCACTTCCTACGCAACAAAGGCTACCACACCAACACGATAGCCAAACATCTGAAACACCTGAAACGCTATGTGAACACAGCCATTGACAAGGGCTACATGGATATCAAGGACTATGCCTTCCGTGTCTACAAAATAAGAACAGAAGAAAGTCACCACACCTTTCTGTCTTCCGACGAACTACATCGCTTGCAAACGCTGAAGTTAGACGGGAAATCAGCCAAACACCGGCAAGCTCTGGACGCCTTTCTGTTTTCCTGCTACACGGGCATCAGGTATTCCGACTTCATACATCTCACCCACGATAACATCAGCACTAGCAACCAACTGACATGGCTGACATATAAAACCATCAAAACCGGTACTGAAGTGCGCCTGCCGCTAAACCTGCTATTCAATGGTCAAGCCATCAGCATACTGAATCGCCATCGCAATGACTTGAACAACTTCTTCAACCTCAAAAACAATTCCAATCTCAACAAGGAGTTGCGGCTAATAGCACGCCTAGCCGGACTGTCTAAACAGTTTTCATTCCACACGGCCCGCCACACCTACGCTACCCTGCTACTCTACAAGGGGGTTAACATTACTACTGTGCAAAAGCTATTGGGGCACAAAAGTATCAAAACCACCCAAATCTATACCAACGTGATGGATGCCACCATCATAGCCGACCTGAGCAAACATTCTTCTCCATAAAGCATGCAAGCTCATAGCTGCTTGGTTCGCAACAATGCCAACGGAAGCACATACAGCCAAATGCACAGACTACCGCCATGTGATATGAATTGTAGAAACGGACAGCATGTATTACGAAACAGTTTTCATGCCCATCTTTTCTCACCTACAAGCTCCATACAGGAAAGGATATATGATAAGGATCTATGGCAGCTAGTTAAAAATAACAGGCGAAAAGCTGCCGCAAGCATAGAAATCTGTATGCCAGACTATTTTCTTTACATTATATATATAAGGTATAGCAACATGAATATTAAAAAATAATTCATAGTTGCTTTGCCTCATTGAACCTACCACACTCGATTTTCCTCCGTTCTCAGACCTACCTCAGACGTATTTGATCCGTTTCTCCTTCGTTTAAAGGTACCCAAAAGCGAAGGAGGAACGAAGAAGATACGGAGCAGAAACGAAGAAAACCTGTTTGGGAACTGTTCTTTGGGTATTCATATTCCAAGATTGTCTTTCTAGAAATGACAAGCCAAAGCATGACGCAAACAAGCCCAAACAGCTTACACCTCTACCATGAAAAAACTTATCAAATACTCACAAACAATCTTATGCATATCTCTCATTGCCTCTCCTATTTGCCTGATGCTGGCTATGTTGTAGCAGGCAATAAGTTCAAGCATCATAGTTAGCCACAATTATCTTGCTCACAAAAGAGTAGCGCATAACGCTTTTCTACAGACTGCATCCAACTTATCAACACCTTGTCTATGAGCTATTGGGACTAATTCAAAGGTAATATAACTGGTAGCATAGCATCTATCCTATTCAATATAACTATTTGTATATTAAGAAGATATAAAATGACTCATAGTATTTATAGAAATATTAATCATCTGTTATACAGCAATTTAAAAGGGATTTAGTTCTGCGAAAACTTTGGTGATTTCTTACATTGGTATGACTACTCAGGAAGTTGCTATTCAGCCCAATGTGGAAGTGAGATTACATCCCAATACAGAGGTACTTGACGAGGTAATGGTAGTTGCCTACGGTACAGCAAAAAAATCGGCATTTACAGGTTCTGCATCAACCATTAAATCTGAAAAAATAGCAGAGCGAGCCGTTTCCAACGTAACAAATGCCATGGCAGGACAAGTTGCCGGAGTACAGATTACACAAAGTAGCGGTCAACCTGGTACATCCGCCAGCATTCGTATCCGCGGTATCGGTTCTATGTCAGCAAGCAACAGCCCATTGTATGTAGTAGATGGTGTCCCCTATGATGGTGAGGTTTCTGCAATAAACCCACAGGATATTGAGTCCATGACTGTACTAAAGGATGCTGCTGCTAACGCAATTTACGGTGCACGCGGAGCCAACGGCGTGGTATTAATCACAACTAAAAAAGGAGCCTCCGGTGCTCCACAAATTACGGTAGACGCTAAATGGGGTTCCAACAAGCGCGGTGTACCCAACTATGACGTAATGACAGACCCGGCAATGTACTATGAAACAGCTTACCGCGCTATGTTCAACTCTAAGTATTACGCTGGTTCTTCGGCAGCTGAAGCTTACGCTTTTGCAGACAAGACTTTACTTGACGACAAAAACGGAGGTTTAGGTTATCTGGTATACACCGTACCCGAAGGTGAAAAACTAATTGGCACTAACTTCAAACTAAATCCAAATGCCAAACTTGGCTATTCGGACGGCACTTATTACTATACACCAGACGACTGGTACAATGAAATTTTCGGCAAAAGTAACTTACGCCAAGAATATAATGTAACAGTTTCGGGAGCCTCTGACAAAATTAACTATTATGTATCTGCCGGTTATTTGGACGACAACGGTATTATTGCCAATTCTGGTTTCGAGCGTTTCAGTGGACGTGCCAAAACAGATTATCAGGCAACCAAATGGTTGAAGGTTGGTACAAATATTGCTTATACCTATTATAATATTAAGTCTCCTTCAGGGCAAGCAGACTGGGGATCAACCGGCAACTTGTTCTATATATCCAATCTTATTGCTCCCATCTATCCGATGTATGTACGCAATGCAGACGGCAGCATCAAAAAAGACAACCGTGGTTTAACTGTGTATGATTTCGGTTCAGGCTCATCAAACTTCAGCCGTCCAACTCTGATGGGTAACCCTGCCGGCACAATGGCCTTGGATGACCAAAACACATACAGCGACCAGCTTGCAACCAAATGGTATGCTACAATTACTCCTATTGAAGGCCTAAGTATCACTGCGACTCTCGGTGCCAATGTATTAAACCAGCGTGCCAATTCAATCAACAACCCATTCTATGGAAGTTCGTCTACCAGCGGTGGTTATGTATCCGTTGTACACCAAAGACTGTTTGATATTAACCAACAATATATGGCTACTTACAAAACCACATTGGCCGATGTACACAATATTGATGTATTGGCAGGTTTTGAATCATACAGCCATAAAATTCAATATTTAGGCGGTTCTAACACCATGATGTACAATCCCTTCATTGGTGAATTGAACAATACAATCAACACACCTCCCTCTGTTAGTTCGTATACTCACGAATATGCCACAATGGGATTTTTGGGTCGCATTCAGTATGACTATGATGGCAAGTATTTTGTTTCTGCATCTTATCGACGCGATGCTTCTTCACGTTTCCACCCAGACAACCGTTGGGGTAATTTTGGTAGCGTAGGTTTAGCTTGGTTGATGAGCAAAGAGAATTTTATGAACGACATTAACTGGATTGACATGCTGAAATTTAAAGCCAGCTACGGTGTACAAGGAAACGATAACCTCGGTTCTTCATCCGTATACTACTATGCATACGCTGACCAATATACCGTAACCAATAGCAATGGGGACTATGCAGTGGCTTTTGCTTTCAAAGGAAACAAAGACATTACATGGGAAACTTCTCACGCTTTCAACGTAGGTTTTGATTTTGAGCTTTTTGGAAGTCGCCTCAATGGTACAGTAGAATACTTTAACCGCAAGACCAGCGATTTGCTCTATAATCAGCCTGTACCTATTTCATTTGGCTACTCCAGCATTCCCAAAAATGTAGGTTCTATTGTTAACCAAGGTATAGAACTTGACTTTAACGGTACGCTCTATAAAGGCCGTAATGTGGAATGGACTGCAAACTTCAATTTAACTCATTACAAAAACAAAATCACAGACTTAGACGAAAGTGTCCGCGAAAGTGGAATAAAGTACAGCAATGCCATATATGCAGTTGGAGGCTCATTATACAATGCTTACCTGCCTGTTTATGCTGGCGTAAACAAAGAAAACGGTTTGCCACAGTATTATGTTGACCCAGACAATGGCGACTATACCATCACAACAGATTACGAAAAGGCACAGCAATCTGACCTGGGCAGCACATTGGCCAAAGTGTACGGTGGTTTTGGCACACAGTTAAGTGCATATGGTTTTGATTTAGGAGTACAACTTTCTTATCAATTAGGCGGAAAGGTTTACGACGGAACCTATGAAGCATTGATGCAAACAGGTGACTTGATGGGACAGAACTTCCACAAAGATGTACTGAAGGCATGGACTCCAGAGAATCCCAACAGCGACATTCCTCGCATGAATGTATCAGACGTTTCCAGTCAACGCATGTCTTCACGCTTCCTTGTCAGCTCAGACTATCTAAGTTTGAATAATGTTACTTTGGGCTATACATTACCTAAACGTTGGACACAAAAAATGGGTGTTTCCAGCCTGCGTCTGTACGTACAAGGTGATAATCTAGCTGTATTCTCTTGCCGTAAAGGATTTGACCCACGCCAATTCCTCGGTTTGGGTAGTTCAACAGGCAGCGGTAACTTCAGTTACACGGCACTGCGTACAATTACCGGCGGTATTACATTAAAATTCTAACATTCACCAAACCAATAGAAGTATAAATATATGAAAGTATATAATAATATATTGCCAGCCTTGGCCATCGGAAGCATTGCCTTGGCTTCGTGTGTAGATCTTGACACTTTTCCCCAAAGTGGCACATTCACTTCCGACCAGAAGCAAGAGGTTGTCTCTGCGGATCCAGAGCTCCTTGCTGCCGAAGTTACAGGAATGTATGCCAATAACTTACAGCAATTTCCTGTTTTTGGAAGTCAAAGACGTGGAGATGACTTCGGTTACCCAGCAGTATGTCTGTCCAATGACTTAAACGGGCCTGATATGGTGGGTCCGAATAGTGGTTATAATTGGTTTACTACTTGTAGCGAATATTCCGACCGCAGCGATACATACGCCAATCCCTACATGCGTTGGGCCCTGTTTTACAACCAGATAAAAATGGCCAATGACATCATTAAATCGATTCCGGCTGATACAGAAGACCCTACATTAAAAGCTTACCGTGGACAGGCAAAAGCTACTCGTGCCTTTGACTACTTAAATGTAGCACCCTATTTCCAGTTCAAATATAAAGGGAATGAGGACAAACCTTGCATACCTATTGTAACTGAAGAAATGAGTGCTGATCCAAACAATCCACGTGCTACGGTAGCTGAAGTTTATGAACTAATCATGGACGATTTAAATTCAGCAATAGCTGATTTGGAAGGTTTTGTTCGCAAAAACTCCGGTGAAATTAACCAACAGGTAGCTTATGGATTACGCGCCCGGGCCAACCTTTATATGGAAAACTGGCAGGCTGCTGCCGACGATGCTGCAAAAGCGATGGAAGGCTATACCCCTTATGAAAGAGACGAACTGACAAAACCCATGTTCGTTGATTCTCAGGAAAGCGGAAACGGCTGGATCTGGTCACTTGAAATTACTGAAGCCGACTATAATGCTTCCAATAGTCTGATTTCTTGGCCCGGCGTTATCGGTTCATTCTGCGAAGGTTCTTATTCAGCAGGTGTAGGTACATATAAATCTATTAATGTACTGTTATTTAATAAAATTCCGTCTACTGATGTTCGTAAAGGATGGTGGGTAGATGCCAACTTGCATTCAGACAACTTGACTGGACAAGTATGGAAAGGCACAACAGCAACAGGTGACGACATCGCTACTTTGGAACTTCCCAACCAAGCCAAAGCTAAATTTTTACCATATACCAACGTGAAGTTTGGTATGTATGGAGGCTTAGGTAATAACGTTGCTGCCAACGATTGGCCTTTGATGCGCGTCGAAGAAATGATTCTGATTCAAGCAGAAGCAACTGCAATGGCCGGAGGAGACGGTAAAAGCATTCTTGAATATTTTGTGAAAACATACCGTGACCCCAATTATACCTGCAAAGCTAATAATGGTACAGCATTCCAAAATGAAGTTTGGTTTCAACGTCGTGTGGAGCTATGGGGTGAAGGCTTTGCTATGGCAGATGTTATGCGTCTAGGTAAAAATGTGGTACGAATTAAAAACGGTGTAGAAACCAATTTCCCCGATGCTTTTGCATTCAATGTTGCAGCAGACAACGGTTGGTTATTAATGCGAATTCCTCAAGCAGAAACGAGCTCTAATCCAGGTATCCCCCCTACAGCCAACAACAACGAAGGCACAATGCCTAAACCTGGTGATGGCATGAGCCTTACAGATGGTGTAACAGATTAATTATTAAATTAGATATACAATAATATGAAAAGTTTTAATAAATATTTTCTAATGGCGCTGGTCGGAGGGTTACTTACTTTCACGGCTTGCTCCGAAGACATAGAAAGAGAACCTTCTCCGATAGTTGATCCAAACTGCCCAGGAGCTTATTTCTTGACAGACAATAATTATGCAATTGAACTGGAGCCTGAAGCTCCATTAGAGATGACACTGACTATAGGGCGTACTAATACAGAAAGTGCTGAAAATGTAAAAATCGAAGTACTTAGTAACAGCGAAAATGTATTTGAAGTACCAGAAACTGTTACTTTCGAGGCTGGACAAGCAGAAGCTCCACTAAATATCAAATTTCCCAATGCAGAAATTGGTATTTCTTACAGCTATGAATTAAAGTTTGCAGAAGGTTCTTACAATCCATATGCCAATCAACAGACTTATGTCAGCGGTAGCATGATTCGCATTAAATGGAATCCTATAGAAACTTCTATCTATACTGATGGTATAGTTTCTGCCATTTATGGAGTAGACTATCCGTTAACTTGGTACATTACAAGTGAATATGCAGAATTTCCTGATGGTAGCATGCGTATTCGTATGCTTAATCCTTACCAAGGCGCTACAGCCAATCCTGATGCCAATGGTATTTGGAATGGATACCCATATGTAGACGAAAGTATGACTGTAGACAACAACGTAAAGGTTCAAATTGACATTAATGGGTCTGAAGCTACAATGCAACCTAGTTATTTCGGCGTGTTCCTGAATGAAGCAGATGGACAGCTACTAGGAGGTTCTGCTTATGGTATGTTCCAAGGTACTAAGGACGATTATCCTTTGGGAGAGGTTACTTATGATGAAGACAGTAAACAACCAATTTCTATCGTCTTCGGACCAAACTCCTTGTTTGGTTCTGTAGAAGCGCTATTTGCAGAAGGGAAAGCAGGCCTTGCTAGCAATCCTACAACTCTATTCTTCTCTGTAGACGCATGGAAAGAATATATGGAGGAAAATGTTACTGAATAAAAACAGTTTGTCCTCATCTGAGACTATTAAGAATTAAGCGATTAAATACCCGGATTTACGTTATACGACGTATTTCCGGGTATTTTGCATAATATCTTAATTTTCAATACATCTGAATTGAAAAGAGATAAACAGCTGTAGAATATATAAATCAGCGATATAAGCTTGTAAACATTATAAAGTATAGATAAGATAAAAAGATCAGTGCTCCACAGAGAAAGCACAAAAGATATGCACACTAAAACTTCTAAACTACTACAAACTCTGAAACAAGGAATCTAAAACAAGACAACTTACAAAGCAAAACACAAAGGCTAAGAAGCAGAAGGAATCTTTCATATAAAAGATTTAACATACTATAAGCTATTTCTCCCAATATTCATCCTACAGTTCCTGACTGAATAATCTCCACCAAAATAGGTTTCACACCACTTACAAAGCATTCTACAGCGATAACCATCAGAATAAGACCCATGAGACGCATCATTACGTTATTACCTGTTTCGCCCAAAATATTGACCAAACGGGTAGAGGCGCGCAAAATGAAATAAGTAAGCAGGTAAATAAAGGCAATGGAACCTATCAGAACTCCTTTCATCTGAATATTGGTAGCATCTTGCATCAGCACAATGGCATTGGCTATGGCACCCGGACCACAAAGCATAGGAATACCCAGAGGGGTAATGGAAATGTCGTCAGCATAGGTTTTGATTTCTTCATCTTTCAGCTTCATGGGCGTGTAGCGGGCCTGAAGCATATCGAAACCAATCTTGAAGATGATAACACCACCGGCAATACGGAAGCCATTGGTAGAAATACCAAAGAACTTGAACAAGAACTGACCGGCAAAGGTGAAGACCATGATAATGATAAATGCCGTAAGCGTGGCACGGGTAATAATGAAACGACGTTCTTTCTCGCTCATTCCCTGTGTCATGGTCAAGAACACAGGCATAGTGCCAAGCGGGTTGGTCAGGGTAAAGAATGAGGTAAGACAAAGTAACGCAAAAGGTAGAATTGTGTCCATAGCTGTATATTTATACATCAACAAAGGACAAAAATAGCACTAATTTGTCTATATCACAACAAAGTCAGCAACTCTTTCAAGTCTTTTATTTGATAAGTGGGAGAAAAAGGTAAATCAGTGCGTCCTGTCAGATTGAAAAACACCTGATCCATGCCTACACCATGGGCTCCCGTGATATCATTATCCCAACTGTCACCTATCATAAGTGACTCTTTTAGTTGCGACTGAGTGGCCGACAAGGCAAAATAAAAAATCTGTGGAGAGGGTTTCAATACACCTATATCATCGGACAGAATGACCTTACGAAAATAGTGTTCGATATCTGCTGAGCGCATCTTATGGCATTGAAGTTCTTTAAATCCATTGGACAGAATATAAAGATTATAGCGGGTAGAAAGAGCTTCGAGCACTTCACGAGCATGTGACATCAGCTTGCTTTTGGTCGGAATAAGTTCGTAGAAGCCTTCACAGAAGCGACTGGCCAGTTCCGGATTGGGTGCACCAACAGACTCCAAGGGATAATGAAAGCGATGGCGGTTCAACTCTGACTTAGTAATGCGCCCAGCTGAATAATCGCCCCAGAGTTCTTCATTTCGTTTCCGATAGAGACGATAGAATTGCTCGAAAGAGGTGAAAAAGCGGGAATAGTCAAAACGCATATAGAGTTCTGCAAAAGTCTCATAAGCATTCTGCGAGAAAGCCCACAAGGTATCATCCAAATCAAAAAACAAATTTCTGTAATGTGCCATGGCGTAAAAAAGAACTTCAAGAAGATTCTATATGATAATGAATAAAACAGTTGGCCAATACCTGGCTGAACAATCTACAAGAAATAAAGCAAAGGCCAGCCATTGGAATGAACTGACATCAAACAAACACTTCAAAAACAAGCTGAAGGGAAAAAGTACCAACACTGCTTCAGAGCGAATAGCCACAAAAAAAGAATGCGCATGAACCCGATTTCAATCCATCCCGGCAAGGGAATAACTCATCGGCTGCATCCGCATTCTTTTAATGTTATATCCACCAAACAGCTTTAACCATCCGGCAGTTTTTTTAAAATAGTATATCCTGTACTATAACGTAGCTACACCGACAGAAAGATTACTTAACCTGAATAACCAAATACTTGGATACGCTCCAGAATTCGGCAGGCTTAGTAATTTTCAGCACCAACTGGCCTTTGTCATCCTTTTCCAAAGCATAGGTACCAGCTGGATGTGTGGTCAGAATATCTGCATCTTTTGAATAAAGCTTGATTTCCTTGGTCGTACGGATATCAATTTGTGTAAAGTAATCCTTATTCATTTTGCTGTCAGTCATCACATCGCCCTTCTTGAAAAGGCCTGTGTTGGACAGAATCTTCTGATCTTTCAGTTCTTTCTTGGTACCGAATACAAACCAAGCTGCATTCAGAGCTTTATCCTGTTCTGCCACTGTCTTTGATTTGGCTTCATTCTCGGCAGTCAGTTCTTCCTTGGTAGCTGTCAGGCCGGTTACGGCTGCATCCAGTTCTTGAATACGGATATTCTTGGAAGCCAATTCTGCCTGAAGTTCTTCTATGCGCTGAGTCTTGGCTACCAGCTCTTCAGTCAAAGATTCCACGGCTCTCTTCAGCTGTGCAGAGTTGTTTTTACTACTCTTCAGCATTTTTTCCAGCTTGGCAATCTGTTCCTTATTCTCTTCCATCTGCTTACGGATAAATTCAATATCCGATGCGATTTGCTGCTTGGCGCTCAACGAGCCTTCGGCCACAGCACCACGTTGCAAGTCGACACGGTTTTCAGCAGCATTGATTTGTCTGAATCCCTCAGAAATATCATTAAAGGTACCCATCATCTCATCCAATTCAGCATTGCGTTGAGTCAGTTCCATCAAAAGAGAGTCGTTTTCGGCTTTCAGTTTGTCTTTACTGCCTCCAGAAAGGTTATCGCACGATGCCACTACGGCTGCGCAAACGATTAATACTACTAAATTTTTCATACGCCTTCTTTTTTTTACGTTTGATTAATACAATTATTTAGTCGTCTATTCCTGCTACTACTATAACTATTTCTCCACGAGGTTCATTGGCTTCAAAGTGAGCCACCAGCTCGGCCAAAGTACCGCGCACGGTTTCTTCGTGTACCTTGGATATTTCACGTGTAACAGACGCACTACGCTCTGCTCCAAAATATTCGATGAACTGCGTCAGCGTTTTCACAAGTCTGTATGGCGATTCATAGAACACCATCGTACGATATTCCTGCGCCAAGGCCTTCAGCCGTGTCATCCGTCCTTTTTTCTGAGGCAAGAAACCTTCAAAACAGAATTTCTCGTCAGGCAGTCCTGAATCAACAAGAGCCGGCACAAAGGCTGTGGCACCGGGCAAGCACTGTACTTCTATGCCGTTGCGTACACATTCGCGCACCAAAAGGAAACCCGGGTCGGATATACCCGGAGTACCGGCGTCGGATATCAGTGCAACCGTTTCACCACCCTTTATCCTATTAACAACACTTTCCACCGCCTGATGTTCATTGAACTTGTGGTGAGACTGCATTGCATTCTTGATTTCGAAGTGCTTCAGCAAGATAGCGGAAGTACGCGTATCCTCAGCCAGAATCAAATCGGCCTCTTTCAGCACGCGTATAGCGCGAAACGTCATGTCTTCCAGATTTCCTACCGGGGTAGGCACTACATAAAGCATTCCCATAACATAAATGATTTAACTGAAATATTTCTTCAGGAGCTCTATAAAATCCAAAGCAGCTTCATTGTCTTCTGCCACACCCGAAGCTGAAGAGAATATCTGCATTGCTTCATTCAAAGAAGAGACTTCGCCCAAACGTCTTAAAGTCTCGTTCATCAACGCGCCATCACCATGAAACAGCTCACGGGTAAAGCGGAAAGAATCGTTCAGGCTAATGCTATGACGAAGGTCGGCAGCTGGCCTTATTTTTTCAGCCAAGATAGTGACTGTAGCAGCCGGTTCTGCTTCCTGTTTTTCCGCGGATATGCACGGACTTTCTTCATGAGCAATGACCGTTGACTGCTGCTGTTCGACAGAAACTTCAGGACGTACCTGCTGTATTACTGCCTCTGGCGCAGCTTCTACCTTTTCTACACTCTCAACCACAGGTTCAATCTTTGGTATATTGACCACCGTTTCCACCGGTACTTCGTCAAGTTGCTGTACCAGCTTTTCCAGACGTTCCTGCAAATGCTTGACATTTCTCCTGGCTACAAGCCGAAGAGCCGCGGTGGGATTAGCGTCAAAAGCCTGCAACACACACTTCAAATCTTGCACATCCAATTCAATGTCCTCTATTAAAGCCTGCATCTTTTTAACATTCTAAACGTTAATAGCGCAAATGTAGAAATAAATAATGAAAAACGAATCAGCATGATAAGATAAAGTGTTACTTTTGTCTCAAATTAAAAGCTTTATCATGGTAATGAACGGACAGGAAACAGGAAAAGCTACAGGAACCCGTACACGACTGCACATCCTACCCCACTTTCACTAGTAAGTGGCACAGCCATCCGCTCGATAATACCATGGAACTCTAAATAACACCCCTACGATGGAACGCAAGAAAATCACATTCGACAGCTTCATCAGAGGCATTATCATTGGAGCTATTGTCATAGCCGTCCTGATGCTGCTTCAACGACTCAGCAGCGTATTGCTGCCTTTCTTCATTGCCTGGCTTATAGCCTATCTCATCTATCCGCTGGTGACATTCTTTCAATACCGTTTGCGACTGAAAAACCGCATTCTTTCTATCTTTTGCGCACTGCTTACCATCACCTTAGCCGGTGTTGCCGCTTTTTATCTACTGGTTCCTCCCATGATAGAAGAGTGCGTTAGAGTCAAAGAACTACTGATAGAATACTTTTCAAAAGGCTCCAATATAGGCAATGTACCACGTACCTTAAGCGATTTCCTTCACGAACATATTGACTTCCAGACAGCCATCAACCTGTTCAACGAAAAAGATTTGCTGAGTGCACTGAAAGAAGAACTACCCAAAATATGGAATCTGCTGGCAGAGTCAGTAAATGTACTATTCAGTATCTTCACCTTTTTCATCATACTGCTCTACATTGTCTTTATACTGGTAGACTACGAAAGCATTGCCCAAGGCTGGATTCACCTGATACCTCAAAAATACCGACCATTCATCGTAGGTTTGCGCGACGACGTAAAAAACGGCATGAACAAGTACTTCCGCGGACAGGCATTCGTTGCCCTGTGTGTAGGCATCCTGTTCAGCATCGGCTTCCTGATTATTGACTTTCCCATGGCCATAGGATTGGGACTGTTCATCGGAGCACTGAACATGGTTCCCTATCTACAAGTCATAGGCTTCGTTCCCACCATCATACTGGCTATACTGAAAACGGCTGATACGGGCGGCAACTTCTGGATAATTCTGGCCTCAGCCCTAGCCGTGTTTGTCATTGTGCAAATCATCCAGGATGGATTCATCGTGCCTCGCGTCATGGGAAAGATTACCGGACTGAACCCCGCCATTATCTTGCTCTCACTTTCCATCTGGGGGTCATTAATGGGTATGCTGGGCATGATTATAGCTCTTCCGCTCACCTCGTTGCTTTTGTCCTATTACCAGCGTTTCATCATCAACCAAGAGCACCTTTTGCAAAAAGAAGAGGCCAAAAACGAGGGAAAAAGTGACTAAAAGAGCCCACTAAAGGCATATTTCACATTTTTTTTCATTGCATTCCTTGCACATTAAGAAAAAGTCCCTACCTTTGCACCCGCTTAACAGCAATAAAGGTTTGATTCGCTAGCTCAGCAGGTAGAGCACAACACTTTTAATGTTGGGGTCTTGGGTTCGAGCCCCAAGCGGATCACCAAAACAGAAACCAAATTTCAAAGACCGCTGAAAGGTATTAACTTTCAGCGGTCTTCTTTTTTATCCATCGACCCAAGTGGCCTCCACCAGCCACACAGCAAAAGCAGGGAGAACATACATTCGCCATAAAAGCATGCCCAAAGCAGCAGAGAGTTGACAGGAATTATTGTGGGATAATAGAGAATCAACAGAAATACCCCATCAATCTTGACCTCTCCCTACTTCTCCATATCCAGCTCCCTCCACTCCACTTTATCGGGCACAAGAGTCCGGCCTGTCACCTTCTTGTTATGTCCCCGCCGATACTCGGGAATAAAGCGTACATGCACTTCCTTGAACTGGCGAGCACTCACCTCTTCCGGCGTATCCACTCCCCGACCGCCGGCCTTGCCCGTCAGATAGAAAGTGCCCAAACCATCCAGCTTCACCGAATAACCGTCCTTCAGCATATCGCCCAACACCTCACCCAAACCGAGCAGCACGGCATACGTATCGCCCTTGCTCACGGTAGACATGACCGACAACCGCTTGGCCACATCGTCCGTAGTCCACGTCCCGATGGTAAACGAACGCGGATACCACTTACCTTTCTGTTTTTGTTTCTTGTAAAAAGCCATATTCTTCCGTTATTTAGTACACAATGACGCTGCCAAAGCATGACTTTGACAATCCCGTTTCAGTACTATTGGTATAAATCATATAAGATGATATAGAAAATCATGTTACTTGATTCCTATAATCATTATACATGATTCCTATTATCATGTTACATGATTTTTCATCAATTCACAAAGATAACATGCTAAAAGCAGATAAACAAGCAGGAAAAGCCAGTAATTAAGCAATCCCGGAAATTATTCGTATCTTTGTCCCGAAATACTTCACTCATTACTCTTAATTAAACAGTTATGGCAGAATCGAACTTTGTAGACTACGTAAAGATATATTGCCGCTCGGGTAAGGGCGGACGAGGTTCCACACACATGCGACGCGCCAAATACGTGCCCAATGGCGGCCCCGACGGCGGCGACGGCGGACGAGGCGGACACGTCATCCTGCGTGGCAACCGCAACTACTGGACACTGCTCCACCTGCGCTACGACCGCCACATTCTGGCCGGACACGGCGAGAGCGGCTCGAAGAACCGCAGCTTTGGCAAGGACGGAGCCGACAAGATTATCGAAGTGCCCTGCGGAACGGTGGTTTACAACGCCGAGACGGGCGAGTACATCTGCGACGTCACCGAACATGGACAGGAAGTCATCCTGCTGAAGGGCGGACGTGGCGGACTGGGCAACTGGCACTTCAAGACAGCCACCCGCCAGGCACCGCGCTTTGCACAACCGGGCGAACCGATGCAGGAAATGACCGTCATCATGGAGCTGAAGCTGCTGGCCGACGTCGGTCTGGTAGGCTTCCCCAATGCGGGCAAGTCAACCCTGCTCTCGGCCGTATCGTCGGCAAAGCCCAAGATAGCCAACTATCCGTTCACCACCATGGAGCCCAACCTGGGCATCGTGTCCTACCGCGACGGCAAGTCGTTCGTCATGGCCGACATACCGGGCATCATCGAAGGTGCCAGCGAAGGCCGCGGACTGGGTCTGCGTTTCCTGCGCCACATTGAGCGCAACTCGCTGTTGCTGTTCATGGTACCGGCCGATAGCGATGACATTACCAAGGAATACAACATCCTACTGAACGAGCTGCGCAACTTCAACCCCGAAATGCTGGACAAGCAGCGTGTGCTGGCCATCACCAAGTGCGACATGCTGGACCAGGAGCTGATGGACGAAATAGAACCTACCCTGCCCAAGGACGTGCCCCATGTGTTCATCTCGGCCATCTCGGGTCTGGGCATCTCGGAGCTGAAAGACATCCTGTGGGAAGAGTTGAACAAGGAAAGCAACAAGATTGAAGGCAAGATAGAAAGCATAGCCCACCGTCCCAAAGACATGAGCCACCTGAAAGAAGAACTGGCTGACGAGGGTGAAGACGAAGACCTCAGCATAGAGTACGTGGACGAGGACGACATTGAAGACCTCGAGGACTTTGAGTATGAGGAAGAGGATTGGGAGGACGACAAGCAATGACGCGGTTGAGCCCTGATAAACAAATGTTGGAGTATGCGTTGAACGACGCATGCCCCGACATTTTTGCTTTCAGTACCACCCGTCATGGCGGCACCAGCACCGGCAACTATGCCTCGCTAAACTGTACGTCCTACACCGGCGACGCTGCAGAAAACGTCGGCCGCAACCAGGAGTTGCTACTCCAAGCCCTGCCACAACGACCACAGGAACTGGTCATCCCTTGGCAGACACACGACACGGAGTCGCTCGTCATCGACGATGACTATCTGCAGGCCTCTCCCGAAGCACGCCACGAACGGCTACAGGGCATCGACGCCCTCATCACCCGCCTGCCGGGCATCTGCCTCAGCATATCTACGGCCGACTGCATTCCTGTTCTGCTATACGACAAGCGTAACCGTGTGATAGCCGCCGTGCATGCCGGATGGCGGGGAACAGTGAACCGCATTGCCACCAAGACGCTGGAACGCATGCACGCCCTCTATGGCACCATGGGACAGGACGTCTGGGCCGTCATCGGACCGGGCATATCGCTGGCAGCCTTCGAAGTAGGACAAGAAGTGTATGACGCCTTCCATGCCGCAGGCTTCCCCATGACTTATATCTCGGAGTGGCACAACGACACCCATAAATACCACATCGACCTCTGGGCTGCCAACCAGCTGCAACTGCTCGACTTCGGCCTGCCCCAAACACAGATAGAGACTGCCGGCATCTGCACCTATACCTGCCACGAAGACTTCTTCTCTGCACGTCGGCTGGGCATCAAGTCAGGGCGCATCCTGTCGGGAATCATGATAAAAAAATAAATACCATAAAAACAACATGAAGACATTTAACAGACTGATTGCTACATTATTGTTATCATTTGCCGTAACTACCGTTTACGGCCATACACGAGAAGAACAACAAGCGGCCGAGAAACAGACGGCCTATACCGTCATAGCCAATCCCGGCGAAGTGGCTGCCCGCAGCATCCGCATCAATTGGCACACCGACTTGGAGAGTGGCGACAGCTATTGCTACTACACCAAGCGCACAGACACCAACTGGAAAAAGGTAAAAGCCGTCAAAGCACACCAGGAACTATGCACTGCCTACGACAGCCTCTACTCACAGAAAGCTTCGGGAGAGGACTTCTATGAAAAGGCACGCTTCCTGCGCAATACCGTAGAGCTTGCCAACCTGAAACCCGACACTGAATACATGTATCGGGTAGGTTCGAGCAACGAAGGCGAGATACGCTATTTCAAGACCGCACCCAAATCGGGCGAATGGTCGGCAGCCGTCATCTCCGATTTCCATGCTTATACTCCCCTGCCCAAACGGGTGGAGTCGGCCATGTCGATGCTGAGCACGCTGGAAGGCTGCAATGGAGGTGACTTCGACTGGATATTGCATGGTGGCGACATCTGCGCCTGGGGTGGAAGTTATTCTTTCTGGCGCGACTTGTACAGCCAACCCTATTTTGCCAAATACATGTGGGCCGGCGTAAACGGCAATCACGACAACATGTCGCGCAAGTATATCAAGGTTTCCAACCAGTTCTTCCGCTATGCCAACAACAATCCCGGCAACGGATATGAAGGTGAAGAAGGAGTATGCTACCATTTCACCTATGCCAACACCTTATTTATAATGCTCAACAGCGAAAGCATGCGAAGCGATGAAGGGCTGGCCAAGGCGCAACAATGGGTCAGAAAGGTTATCGAGGAGAATCCGGCACGCTTTGTGGTCGTGGTGGAGCATTACCAGTGGTTCCTGGCCAGAAACGGAAACACCTCGCAATACGCCCGTTGGAACAAACTGTTTGACGAATGCGGAGTGGACCTGGCTATCGGAGCCAACAACCACATCTATGCACGTACCAACGCCCTCTACCAGGGCAGGGAGACCGACGGCAGCAAGGGTACTGTCTACATACAAACCCCTTCGTCGGACAACGAACGCGGACAGGGACTGAAAGAATGGACCGATAATAAGGACATCATAAAAATCCGCTGGTCGGAAGGAGCAAAGACAGTGGGAGCCTTACTGCTGGAAGGCGACAACAAGAAACTGGAACTGACACTATACGACCGAAACGGAAAGGCACTGGACAGCGTAGCAGTCAAGGCCAAACGATAATCAATCATATACCATACAAAACTCTATATATAACAATCATGTACAACCTAACCGTATCTGAAGAGCTTAAGTCGCACTGTCCTGAATATCGGGGAGCGGCTGTCTATGCCGAAGTCATCAATACCCCTTTCAGTGAGGGACTTTGGCAAGAAATAGATGTCTTTACCCAGGAGCTGCGTGCTGCCGAAACTACAGAGGGCATCAAACATCAACCGGCCATTGCCGCCACCCGCGAAGCCTACAAACGCTGTGGCAAAGACCCCAGCCGCTACCGTCCCTCGGCCGAAGCCCTGCGCCGGCGCCTGCTGCGCGGACTGGAGCTGTACCGCATAGACACGCTGGTCGACCTCATCAATCTCGTATCACTGCGCACGGGCTACAGCATCGGCGGCTTTGATGCCGACAAAATACAAGGCACTGACCTCTGCCTGGGCATCGGACGTGCCGAAGAACCGTTCGAAGGCATCGGACGCGGCGTACTCAACATAGAAGGACTGCCCGTCTACCGCGATGCCGTAGGAGGCATCGGTACACCCACCAGCGACAACGAACGCACAAAGATGGATGTAGGCACCCGCCATATTCTGGCCATCATCAACGGATACGACGGCGATGCAGCCCGCTTGCAGGAAGCAGCCCTGATGACTCAAGAACTATTAAAGAAATATGCCTCTTCCGACGGAGGAAGCGTCTATTACTTTGAATGAGAACAATATTATTTGCCATCATGGCCGGCATGTTCTCCCTGCCGGCCTTGGCACAACAAAAGAAAGCGACTTTCACAACTATGGAAGTCAACCATATACGGGTAGCCACACCGGGGCTGTTCGATAAAGGAAAATCCATCAAGATACACCTCGACAGCCTTCAGGAAACGGAATATTGCTTTCCACTGCCCGGCGGAAAGGTAATTTCGCCATACGGCCGTGGAGGAGGCAGGCATAGCGGTGTAGACATCAAGACACGTGCCAACGATACCATTCGCTGTGCTTTCGATGGCGTGGTGCGTATGTCAAAGCCTTACAGTGCATACGGCAATGTCATCGTCGTGCGCCATAAGTCGGGACTGGAGACTATCTATAGCCACAACTCCAAGAACCTGGTACAAAGCGGCGATACTGTCAGGGCAGGACAGCCTATTGGCCTGACAGGACGCACAGGACGGGCAACCACCGAACATCTGCATTTCGAAACGCGCATTAACGGACAGCATTTCAACCCCAACATCATATTCAATATGGAGAAACGCACGCTGCGCCACGAGTGCATACGCTGCACGAAGAATGCCAATGGTATTGTAGTCAAGCCCATACTGAAAAAATAACAGAGTGAAGTGATATAGTATTTCGCACATTTCACTAACTTTGCGACACATTTCATGAACTTTAAAACATATCAATGATAGAAAAACTGATTGTTCTGGAGGATATTGATCCGGTCATCTTTTACGGCGTGAACAACGCCAACATGCAACTGATAAAAGCCTTGTATCCCAAGTTGCGCATCGTGGCACGCGGAAATGTCATCAAGGTATTGGGCGATGAAGAGGAAATGTGTGCATTTGAAGAAAGCATTACCAAGCTGGAGAAATATTGCGCCGAATACAATTCACTGAAAGAGGAGGTCATCATTGACATTATTAAAGGAAATGGCCCGCAAGCCGAAAAAGCGGGAAATGTCATCGTCTTCAGTGTGACAGGCAAACCTATCATCCCCCGCAGCGAAAACCAGAAAAAGCTGGTAGAGGCTTTCCAGAAGAACGACATGCTGTTTGCCATTGGTCCGGCCGGCTCGGGCAAGACCTATACCGCCATTGCACTGGCCGTAAGGGCATTGAAGAACAAAGAAATCAAAAAGATTATACTCAGCCGTCCGGCTGTGGAAGCCGGCGAAAAGCTTGGATTCCTGCCCGGTGACATGAAGGACAAGATAGACCCCTACCTGCAACCGCTCTACGATGCGCTGCAAGACATGATACCTGCCGCCAAGCTGAAGGAGTACATGGAACTGAACATCATTCAGATTGCTCCCCTGGCCTTTATGCGCGGACGCACGCTGAACGATGCTGTTGTCATCCTCGATGAAGCCCAGAATACGACAACAGCCCAAATCAAGATGTTCCTCACCCGCATGGGCACCAATACCAAGATGATTGTCACGGGCGACATGACCCAAATCGACCTTCCTTCGTCGCAGACCTCCGGACTGGTGCAGGCCCTGAAGATACTGAAAGGGGTGAAAGGCATCAGCTTCGTGGAACTGAACAAGAAAGACATTGTCCGCCACAAGCTTGTGACACACATCGTGGAAGCTTACGAGCGATATGAAAAGGAGCAAAAGGCGGAAAGGGAAAGAAAGAAGGAGGAAAAACAAGTTCAAGAAACCAACAACTAACTATAAGAAGATATGAAAGCTTTAACTAAAACAGATTATCAGTTCCCCGGACAGAAGAGTGTCTATCATGGGAAAGTTCGCGACGTGTACAACATCAATGGTGAAAAGCTCGTCATGGTAGCAACCGACCGTATCTCAGCGTTCGACGTCATCCTGCCCAAAGGCATTCCCTTCAAAGGTCAGATGCTGAACCAGATTGCAGCCAAGTTCCTTGACGCTACAACTGACATCTGCCCCAACTGGAAGCTCGCTACTCCTGACCCGATGGTTACTGTCGGCGTAATGTGCGAGGGTTTCCCGGTAGAAATGATTGTACGCGGCTACCTCTGCGGCTCAGCATGGCGCGCTTACAAGAGTGGTGTTCGCGAAATCTGTGGTGTCCGTCTGCCCGAAGGAATGAAGGAAAACCAGAAGTTCCCCGAACCCATCATCACTCCGACTACCAAAGCCGAAATCGGTGAACACGATGCTGATATCTCTAAGGAAGAAATCCTGGCACGCGGCCTGGCTACTCCCGAAGAATATGCATTGCTGGAGAAATATACACTAGCTCTCTTCAAACGCGGTACTGAAATTGCAGCCGAACGTGGCCTCATCCTGGTAGACACCAAGTATGAATTCGGCAAGCACGACGGCAAGATTTACCTGATGGACGAAATCCATACTCCCGACTCAAGCCGTTACTTCTACAGCGAAGGCTACGAAGAGCGTTTTGCCAAGGGCGAACCCCAGAAGCAGCTTTCAAAAGAGTTTGTACGCGAATGGTTGATGGACAACGGCTTCCAAGGTAAGGAAGGCCAGCAGGTTCCTGAAATGACTGACGAAATAGTAACTTCTATCAGCGAGCGCTACATTGAACTTTACGAGCACATCACCGGTGAAAAGTTTGTACGCGAAACTACCGAAGACATTGCTGCCCGCATTGAAAAGAACGTAACAGAATATCTTAACAAGTAACCAACAGCTTGATAAGTACAAAATAAATCCCCTCTTCCGTAAACTTTTGCAGAAGAGGGGATTTTGTTATATCCTTCTTTTCCACTTACCTCAACATCACTACCCGCCGCAGAATAAGATTCTTGTACTGCTTCTTCATGTCATCGGGCAAGAAAGAATTGTCAATCAGTTCGAACCACTTGGGTAAGGCCCGACTAAAGCGGCGCGAGAGATTCTCAATAACCTTTTCATCCACTCCCGAAGCGGTAATGGCCTTGTAAAAGTCGGTCTTGCGCAGCTTATTCTTCTTACCGTTGAGCGTTAACGCCAGTTCCTCCGTATCTTCAGGCATCACCAGGGCGGTGGACAACATGTCGTAGGCCGGCGTAAGCGTATATCCTCCCATCAGATTATAAAGCGAAAAGTTTTTCAGATGCATATCGGCATTACCCGTTATCCAACAAAAGACTACCACTTCCCAGAAATTAATAACGTCCAACTGCGGAGTAGCCGAGTATCGACGGATAAGCTTGGCTATCTGTTCGTAAGAACCCTTGTACTTATACTCCGTGAGCCGTTCGGACAACTGGCACATATCTTCCATCGCCACTTTCCGTCCATCGGACAAACGGTCTATCCGACGGGTTATGTAGCATAATTCACCATCGCTGAACCGTATCAGGCTATGAGGCACGACACTAATCTTGGCAGCCTCGGCCAAGTGCATGGTGACATCCTCCAGCTCGGGCAGGGCACGGTAGGATTGCGTCTGCGGTTTCAGGATGAAGCGTCCCCAAAGGCCTACTATAGTAAACCTGTCAGGCTCATTACGACCTCCTCGATTGATGTCGAGCGAAAGCTTGGCCTGAACGCCAGTCAACGTCGTTTGGCTACGAACCACTTCACGGGCCAAGTCTCCCAACTGACCGCGTACATAAGGCAACTCGGGTGCCGTCCGCACACCGAAAAACTTACGGGCGCAGGCCGGATGAAAGTCTGTCATCCCCTCGCCCAACTCTTTATAGCAATACAAACACCGACTCATGATTTATCCTCCTCTGTTTCATCATCAGGTATTACACTGACAGCTCCAATACAGTCCTTGCAACAGGCCAGCAGAAGTGACATGCGGTCGCGCTGGTTTATCTTCCAGCTACGTTCTGCAATATCCAGCAACCACCCCTCAGGTATCAGTCCGTCGAAGAAAGGGAATAACACCGTAGAGCGATAAGGATTCGCGGTAAGAGGAAGTGTCAGACTGATAGCCATTGCATCCGATAGGTTCAGATAGTCAGCATCATACGTAAAAGTAAAGCCGTTTTCATCCTCCAGCAGCCTACCTGCCAGACGGTCGTAAAGATATACCTTTGCCCGCTTCATGACCTACCCTCCTGCCTCTTTTCATTTATCTCCACGGGTCCGACCTGACGGCCAAACAAGCCAAGAACCTGATTTACTTTATCCAGCCGCAAGGTCTGCTTTCCTTGCTCCAGGTCACGCACAAAGCGCAGCCCAACACCTGACTTGTCTGCCAGGTCTACCTGCGTCAATCCAAACTGACGCCGCATCTCCTTTACAAAGTCTGATAGCACTGTATGTTCCATATCTATACCCTTTCGGGTACAAATATAGTAAAATACTTTATTAATTATACCTCTTTGGGTATAATTTAAAGTTCCCAGTTCAACATTATACCCAAACGGGTATATCAAAAGAATGTCAGATGTCTGCACCACAAACTTGCCTACAGGAGAAGAAACGAACAGGCTCCCATACTTTACCAGACAACTCCGTCAAAACATGTTAGTTTCAGTGACTGAAACCGTTGTTTTCATCAACTGAAACCGATGGTTTCATCTACTGAAACTGATGGTTTCACCTACTGAAACTGATGGTTTCACCCACTGAAACTAATGGTTTCGCCCATTGAAACCAAACCGAAACCTTACTTTTAATGAAAGAGCAGTACTGATAAAACGGGAAAATATATCTAAAAGCACACGTTGGAATACTTATTTTCTTAACTTTGCGAAGTAATATGTCAACATCATGGATTATCCGCAAGAAAATATCAAGCCCTACGGTAACGAAGGTACAAAGGTAAAACAGGTAGAACGGATGTTCGACCACATTGCACCGACCTACGACCAGTTAAACCATACTCTGTCGTTAGGCATCGACCGTAGTTGGCGCAGGAAAGCCATCCATACACTTCGCCCCTACCATCCACAACAGATGATGGACGTGGCTACCGGTACCGGCGATTTTGCCATTTTAGCCTGCCGCGAGTTGCAGCCTCAATCGCTTATAGGGACTGATATTTCAGAAGGCATGATGAATGTAGCACGCGAAAAAGTAAGGCAGGCAGGTTTGGCCGACCGTATTTCTTTTGTGCGCGAAGACTGTACGGCTCTTTCCTTTGCCGAATCAAGCTTTGATGCAGTGACCGTAGCCTTCGGCATCCGAAACTTTGAACACCTGGACCTCGGACTCCATGAAATGTGTCGCGTACTACGCCCCGGAGGCCACTTGGTCATCCTCGAACTTTCCACTCCCGACCGCTTCCCCATGAAGCAATTATTTTTTCTCTACTCCAAAATCATAATGCCGCTCATAGGTAAATTGATTTCAAAGGACAACAGTGCCTACACCTATTTACCTGAAAGCATTCGAGCCTTCCCGCAAGGCGAAGTGATGCAAAAGGCCATCCGAAATGCCGGATTCAGCGAAGTGCACTTCAAACGGCTGACTTTTGGAATTTGCACATTGTACGTCGCTACCAAATAAATCAAGAATATTAACTTTAACACATTACGCCCTATGCAGAAATATGGTCTTATCGGTTATCCGCTGAAGCACTCTTTCTCCATCGGATACTTTAATGAAAAGTTTGAAGCGGAAAATATTGACGCCCAATATGTAAACTTTGAAATTCCCGACATACGCGACTTCATGGAAGTAATTGAAGAAAATCCAAACCTCTGCGGCCTGAACGTTACCATTCCTTACAAGGAACAAGTCATCCCCTACCTGGATGAACTTGACAAGGACACTGCCAAGATAGGTGCCGTCAATGTGATAAAGATTATCCGCCTGCCCAAAGGAAAAGTAAAGCTGGTTGGCTACAACTCCGATATTGTAGGCTTCACCCAATCCATTGAGCCACTGCTGCAACCGCACCATACCAAAGCCCTTATCTTGGGAACCGGTGGCGCTTCCAAAGCTGTTTTCCACGGATTAGACAACCTGGGCATCAAAGCCACTTTCGTATCACGTACCAAGAAAAGTGACGACATACTGACCTACCGCGAACTGACCCCAGAAATCATGCAAGAGCACACGGTCATCGTCAACACAACCCCCTTGGGCATGTACCCCAAAGTTGACTTCTGCCCTGACATTCCCTACGACCAGCTGACTCCCAACCACCTGCTCTATGACCTGCTCTACAATCCCAACGAAACCCTTTTCATGAAGAAAGGCAAAGAGAAAGGTGCTGTTGTAAAGAACGGACTGGAAATGCTGCTTCTGCAAGCTTTCGCATCATGGGAAATCTGGAACAAATGAAAGAACTTAGAATGAAAAAAGCCCTCAAATACAGTCTAATCAGCGTTCTTGCGCTGGCCGCTGTCCTTTTGTGTGCCGGCTACTACATGCTGGGCTTTGCCCTGAAACCCGAAGCACTTGCCTCCCGCAGCCGCAATATAGCAGCCTCGTTGGAATACATGCATCAGACTTACCCCGAGGTAGGCAAATGGATAGACAGCCTGCAAACGGCAGGCGCCCTGTACGACCGCTACATTGAAAATGAGGAAGGCACACCCCTGCACGCATTGTACGTACCGGCTGCCGACTCTACCAACCGCACCGCCGTCATTGTCCACGGCTATACGGACAACTCTATCCGCATGCTGATGATAGGCTACCTGTATAGCCGGCAGCTGGGCTACAATATCTTGTTGCCCGACCTGTATGGTCACGGGCTGAGCGGAGGTACCGAAGTGCAAATGGGCTGGAAGGACCGCTTGGATGTACTGCTTTGGACCGACGAAGCCAACCACTTGTTTGGCGGCAACACACAGATGGTGGTACACGGCATCTCTATGGGTGCGGCCACTACCATGTGCGTAGCGGGTGAAGTACAACATGGCGTAAATCAACAGCCTTTCATCAAATGTTTTGTAGAAGATTGCGGCTATACCAGCGCATGGGACGAATTCAAGGGAGAACTGAAGAACCAGTTCCATCTACCGTCCTTCCCCTTGCTCAACGTAGCCAGCGCCCTCTGCAACATGGAGTATGGCTGGAGCTTCCAGGAAGCATCACCGCTGAAGCAAGTCAAGAAATGCACACTGCCCATGTTCTTCATCCACGGCGATGCCGACACCTTCGTACCTACCTGGATGGTACATCCGCTATACGAAGCCAAGCCTCAGCCCAAGGAACTTTGGATAGTACCCGGTGCCGAACATGCTGTGGCCTACAAGGAAAATCCGGAAGAATATACCCGTAAGGTCAGTGATTTCGTAAGCAAATATATCCACTAAATACAAGTTCATACATGAAACGTTCCATTACCACAATCTTGTTCTGCCTGACATTAAGCCTGATTACATGGGCACAGACTGTCTATACTACCGACAACCTGCCCAATGTACACCTGCAAGACAAGACCCGATATACGACCGACCCTGAAAACATCCTCACGCCAGAAGCACGCAACAGCATCGACCGCATGCTTTACCAGCTGGAGCAAAAAACAGGAATCCAGTCCGTAGTGGCCGTAGTACCCAGCATTGGCGAGGAAGACTGCTTCGACTTCTGCCACCAGTTGCTCAACAAGTGGGGAGTAGGCCAGAAGGGTAAAGACAACGGACTCATCATCCTGCTCGTCACCGACCAGCGCTGCATACAGTTCTATACCGGCTATGGCCTTGAAGGGCCACTGCCCGACGCCATCTGCAAGCGCATTCAGACGCGCGACATGATTCCCTATCTGAAAGACGAACGTTGGAGCGAAGGCATGGAAGCCGGAATACGCGCCACCTGCGCACACCTCGATGGTTCGGCACCTGTAGGAGCACCCGACAAAGGAAACAACGATTCCCCTTCGCTGGGATTCATTCTGTTGGGAGTTTTCGGACTTCTGGGTGTGGCATTGCTTATCGGCATCATGGCCCAATATGCCGTCAGCCGTTGTCCGCAATGCGGCCAGCATAAGTTGCAACGCACCAGCAGTCTGCTGATAGCCCGCCGGGCAGGCATAAAGACAGAAGAAGTGACTTACGTATGCCGCAACTGCGGACACCGAGTAGTACGACGCCAGCAGTCTTATGACGAGAACTACCGCGGACGTGGCGGAGGCGGACCGGTCATCTTCGGTGGAGGCGGAGGCTTCAGCGGAGGTGGTTTCGGTGGCAGCTTCGGCGGAGGTAGCGGAGGCGGTGGTGGTGCCGGTTCAAGATTCTGACGAGAACTAATATAGCATCATAACATAAAAAACATAGTATATCACAAATAACAGTAAGCAAAATGAAGAAAGGAACCATTATCATTGTGGCCGTAGTGGCCATTATCGCAATCTGGGCCATCAGCGGCTACAACAGCCTGGTCAGCATGGACGAAAACGTCAGCGGCCAATGGTCTAATGTAGAGACACAATACCAACGTCGTGCCGACCTTATCCCCAACCTGGTGAACACCGTCAAAGGTTATGCAGCCCACGAAAAAGAGACATTGGAAGGCGTCATAGCAGCCCGCAGCCAAGCTACCCAAATCAAGGTAGACCCGACAGACCTGACTCCCGAAAAGCTGGCCGAATACCAGAAGGCACAGGGAGCCATCACTTCTGCCCTTGGCAAACTGCTGGCCATCACCGAGAACTATCCTGACCTGAAAGCCAACCAGAACTTCCTGGAACTGCAAGCCCAGCTGGAAGGAACGGAAAACCGCATCAACGTAGCCCGCAAGAACTTCAACGATGCCGCCAAGGCCTACAATACAGCCATCCGCCGCTTCCCCAAGAACCTGCTGGCAGGCATGTTCGGTTTCGACAAGCGCGCTTACTTTGAGGCAGCCGAAGGAGCAGAACAGGCTCCTCAGGTACAGTTCTAACAACTGTCCTACGTTAATAGTGACAAATGACACATAAACAGCGACGGCTTCCACCCCGCCATTTCACATAGCAGATGGAAGCCGTCGCCGCTTCTCAAAACAAGCACACGAGAAGTAAAAGTAAGTATAAAAAAAAGGGAAGTCTCACGACTTCCACAATTCTTCTAACCTTAAATCTAAATCTCTATGAAAAAAACGTGTACAAAGATACATCTTTATTATATATACAGTTATTAAATTTCTCTATATTATCAATCAACTGTTTTAATGTTTATTAAATCAGGCCTTTTTCAGGGAGAATTGGTGTATTTCTTTCAACAGTCTTGCATAAATCGGGTTTAATTCCATCAGCTTCGGCACGCCGGTGATGAACATCTGCTTGCGCGCCCGCGTCAACGCCACATTGAGCTTACGGTCTATCTGCACGCCATTCTCTTCGGTCAGATTGGCCAAGAACTTCAGCTGCCAGGCGCGGTTGAGACAAAAGGAGTAGATGATGACATCGCGTTCGCTTCCCTGGTAGCGTTCTACGGTATCCACCGTGATGTGGTTCAGCGGTTCTATGCCCAGTGCGGCAAGTTCGCGCCTGATAAGGGCTATCTGACTGCGATAAGGAGTAATGACGCCCAGCGTATGCAACTCGTCGAAATCCTCCAGGGCAGTATACTGGCGGTAGACATCGGCAGCCAGCCGGGCCACGATGCGAGCCTCGGCATGGTTCATCTTGACCGACTGCAAAGGTGGCTCGGCTTCGGAAGGGATGAAAGCAACCCGGGCAGTAAGCAAAGACGCCAAAGGACTGGCAGCCAACTGAGGCGCAAGAGTCAAATCGCCCGTCTGGTGCTCCAGTCCGATGGGGCGCAACAGGCCTCCATAAAACGCCTGATTGGGGAAAGCAGCCACCTCATTGTTCATACGCCCCTGCCTACACAACATATCGTAGAAAGGACTGTCGGCAGCAACATGCTCCTCACTACCTCCGGTCAGACTGCTGTAAAGACGTTCGAACAGGGAATTCTTCAGGTTGCGTAACCCTATGGCACGCAGACGCTCGTCGTACACCTCAGACTGCTCGGCCGACTGCAACACTACGGCCGGCAACTGCTTGTGGTCGCCTATCAGGATGAACTTGCCAATGGCATCCTTGCCGTCGCTGCCACGCAGGCAGAGCAGACGCAGCAGTTGCGGCTCCAGTATCTGCGTAGCCTCATCCACGATGGCCACATCAAAGCTTTTCAGCTTAAAGAGGTCGGTACGCAAAGTCAGCGTGGCCACAGTGCCCACAAAGATGGAGCAACCGGCAATGCGCTCCTGCACGGCGCGCCTGTTGGAACAGTCTTTCAGCATCTCCTCTGCCAGGTGAGGACGATAAGCCTCCTCGCACGACAATTCACTGCCAATACGCATGAAGCTGACGGCCGGCGTGATGTTGCTCAGTGCCTTGCATATCTCATCTACCGCCCGGTTGGTGTACGACAGCAGCAATATCTGCTTGCCCTCGCGCAAGAAAGCTTCCACCATGCCGCGCAGTGCCCTCGAAGTCTTGCCCGTGCCCGGCGGACCGACAAGCAGAAAATAATCACGGGCAGCCTGTGCCTTGAGGGTGATGCGTTCGAAGTCGTCGGTAGCAGCGGCTATGCGGGGACGGAAAGACACATCGGTCTGCGGCTGCCTGACGCCCAGCAACAGGTCGCGCCGCTCCTGCGTGGCTTGCAGAAAAGCAGCCAAGCCACTGTACATACCCCGGAAGGCTGTGTCCATGCTGTCGTGCTCCACGGCATAGCGACTGCCGGCGGGCAGCACGGCCGTATTGCGCTGTGCCATGCGCAACCTGATGCAGAGACCGGTGTCTGTTATCCACTCTATGTTCCCCTTGAAGATGATATGATTGGTCACGTCGTCCGTGTCCGCATTGCGCTCGTACAACACTACCGAGTCGCCCTGCCTGAAGTTAGGCGGTGCATTCCGCTCATCCGTATCCGGTGCCGGGCAATCGTCGGCCATCGGCATGTGCAGCACAACGTAAGGATGGGCCACATCATCGGCCTTGTTCTCCTTCAGACAAAGGTCGTAGAGTATCTCGCCCGACTCCCGTTTCTCGTCCAGCGTGGCACGCCACAGCGAGGCGGCTCCCGTACAGCCTTCATGCTCCACGTCGCCCGACTTGGAAGTATAGAGTTCCTTGGTTATAAAGTTGTAGAGTGTATAGAAGTAAGTCTGCTCCAGCGGCGTAAGTCCCTGCAACTGATTCCAGGGGCGACTGACGGCAGGACCTATGTAACGGTTCCACAAGATATTGTTCAGTTGCCTTTCGTTGAGCACCGCCGGGTTGAGCACCTCCAGGCAGCGGGCCGTATAGGCCGGATTATTGTGCAACTGCATGGCATATTCGCCTGCCACAATACGGTTTCTGACATCCATCACACGCCTTACCATAGCCCATGAGGGACGTGCCGGATAGAGCAGCGGATAGCGCGTATAGAGCAGGTAGGCCTTCACGTGATGGTGGTCCATACCCATGGAATACTCCAACACAGCCTGGTAGAGCAGCATCTGCACCTTGTTGTTCTCCTTGGGTTCCACCTTGCCGCGAATACTGTATTCGTCGGCCTTGCCCGACTTCATTTCGATGAACGACGTCATGTCGCGCTGCATGTAGTCCAGGCGACCTTGCAGGCCCAAGGCCTCGCAAATATAGGTAGGCTCCAGTACTGCGTCGGCCCTGTCCAGCTCGTATCCGAGCGAGGGAAACACCTCCTGCACGGTCTTTCGGATATTCTCAAAATGAAGCAGACAGTCGTCGAAGAAAGCCCGTTCGGTCTTCTTGTCCAGCAGGTCCTGGCAAGCAGCCAGCTCGATGGGATAGGTCTGGAAAGCCTTCTTCATGCAGGCGCGGTAGTCGGGCGTGCCGTCGGCATGAATCCACTCGTCCAGAAACTGGTTGGCAATGTTTCCCAACAACAGCGGACGGGCATTCTCCGAAGGCATCAGTCTTGACAACAGATAGTTGCCCGGATGGTGCCCGTACTCCTTGAAGCACTCGGCCAGCGAACTGATATCTATCAGGTAGTCGGGCTCCAGAATAATGAAAGAAGGGGTCAGTATGCCGGCCTCATCGGCAGCAACGTCTACCAGGTTGAGCTGGGCGTGCTGCCACAGCAGGCGGCAGGTATCGGCAAACTCATCGTTCACCTGCGGCACGTTGTAGCGCACACGCAGCGGCTCGTCGGCCACGGTATCGACAGGCATAACGTAAAGGAACTTCTCGTCGGCATGCAGGAAGCTGACACGCAGCCGTCTGAAGTGCTTGCTGGCAGGCGGTGCAATGATATAGGTGGCATCGGCCTGCGGCAAAAGTCGGTATAGTTCGTCGGGAATGTTTTCGCCCGTCAGGCGTTTTATGAAGAAAGCCAACGTCTTGGCGTCGCGCAACAGTTGCTCGCGGACAGGCGGCGTGCGATGGTTCAAGATGTCGTTAGACGTCAGCCGGAATGTGTGCAGACGATTCTGCTCCACAACAGAAAGGCCGACCCTGGACGCCACGAAATTGACACGGGCGGAAAGGTCGGTCATTTGCAGGCTGCTGTCAGGCAACTGCGTGCGGCACGCATGTTCGAGCAACTCGCGCAGTTGCCTGTAGGCACCGGCCAGCTGCGCATCCTCGCACCGGCAGGCATCCAGCAGTAGTTGATAGTATTCCTTTACCTCCTTGTTTTCCATGCAGGCAAAGGTACGGAAAAAGCATTATTTCTTCTGGCTTCTTGGTTTCTTATTTGCTTCGCTCAGTGCTTCCTCCCTTTCATAAGCCGGAACATGATGTTTATCTTTCGGCTTTTTCGGTTTCTTATTACCGGCAGCTCCCATAGTTAAAACCTCCTTTCTCTCTTATGATGTAATACGTACTATTAATTATCAGCCAGCCCCAAGCAAAGAACATGCCAAAGGGGGCTGAAGTCAGTTAAACATGTTAAAAGGAAGGGTCGTGATAGCAGTGGACTACTATCATAAGGGGAGTAAAATGCCATTCCAAACACGTCAGATGACATGTAAGGAGAACTCCTGCTAAAAATACAGAATTATGATTTACAAGTCATCACGCTTCACCTCCGGCATTTTCCTCTATCTCGGCCGACTCACGCTTTTCGTGTATCAGCAAAATGCTCAGTTCGTAGAGCATGTAAAGGGGAACAGCCACAACGGTCAGCGTAAAGGGGTCGCCGGTAGGAGTGATAACAGCAGCTATAATGACAATCAGCACAATGGCATGACGGCGATACTTGCGCAGGAAACTCTTGTGCACAAGGCCTAGGACTGAAAGCAGCCACGTAACGAGGGGCAGTTCGAAAGCCAACCCCATACAGAGGTTCAGCATCATGAAGTTGTCAATGTAGGAATTGAGCGAAATCTGGTTCTCGATGGTGGCGCTCAACTGGTAGGTGGAGAGGAAACGCAGCGTGAGCGGATAGACCATGAAGTAGCTCAGCAACACACCGATGAAGAACATCACGGTGCCTATCAGCAGGGCTTTGCGCACACCTCGTTGCTCGTTGGGATAGAGGGCAGGCTTGATGAAACGCCAGATTTCGAAAAACAGATAGGGCGTGGCTGTCACTACGGACATCCAGAAGGCGGTGGAAATATGGATGAAGAAAGGAGCAGCCAGGTTGATGTTGATGAGCTTGATGTTGAATTCCTGGGTAAAGAATTCGTCGGTCAGGTTCAGTTCGCGGCCGATGTAGCGCAGCAGGTCGTAGAATACGAAATCGTTGTGGCAGGGTGCCAATATGACACTGTCGAACAGGCTGGGCATGGCTATGAAGTAGCCTACAGCCAGTACAAACCATACACCTATGATGCGGAAGAGCGCCTTGCGCAGCACGTCCAGGTGGTCCCAGAATGTCAGTTCATTATCAGCCATAACGATATACACAGCATACAGAAAAGGGCTGTACGGGCATTCGCCGATGCTCCTTACAGTCCTTCTCCCCTATACTTTCATTGGTTCATTTCTTTTCTTTGAGTCATTTGTCGGGATGCGGAAGCGGCACGTGTTACTTTTCCTGTGCGGGCTTGTCAACCTCCTCCTTGGCCTTGTTGATTTCTTCCTTGGCCTCGTTCACACCTTCCTTGAAGCTTTTCACTCCCTTTCCCAGCCCCTTCATCAGTTCGGGAATCTTCTTGCCACCAAAAAGCAGCAATATTACAAGTGCAATGATAATCCATTCCGAGCCGCTTGGCAAGAAGCTTAATAATAGCAAGTTTGTCATATACGTATGTTTTTTTATTGGTGGCAAAGATAGCAGAAACAACAAGCTGACGCAATAAAATGCTTTCTTTTATCGGCGTAAATTCACATTTTTCTGCATTTGCGGGCATTTATCTTGCAACCGTTACCGTTTATCCTACACTTGACGCGCTTATTCCTGGTAGTACACGCGCTTGACGCGGGTAGAGACACTGGTCAGTATCTCGTAAGGGATGGTTTCGAGTGCATCGGACAGTACGGTGACGGGCAGATGGTCGCCAAAGATTTCTACCGTATCGCCTTCCTTGCAGTCTATGTCGGTGACATCAATCATGCAGACGTCCATGCAGATATTGCCCACGTAGGGTGCCTTCTGGCCGTTCACCAGGCAGTAGCAGTGGCCGTTGCCCAGGTGTCGGTTCAAGCCGTCGGCATAGCCAATGGGGATGGCGGCTATTCTGGAAGGACGCTGCAAGTGTCCCTTGCGGCTATAGCCCACGGTGTCTTCCTGGCTGACGTCGCGTATTTGCAGGATGGTGGTCTTCAGCGTGCTGACGTTGTGCATGATGGAGTTGTCTATGGGGTTAATACCATACAGGCCGATGCCAAGTCTGACCATGTCGAACTGTGCGCCGGGGAAGCGCTCTATACCGGCCGAGTTGCAAATGTGGCGCAATATCTTGTGCGGGAAAGCTGCCTGCAACTGGGCAGAGGCTGCCTCGAAGGTCTCAATCTGCCGACGGGTAAAGGCGTCGAACTGAGGCGCGTCACTACCCACCAGGTGCGAGAAGACCGAACGCACGATGACGGCATCCTGATTCTTCAGACGCTCTATCAGCGCAGGCATGTCGGTCGGGGCAAAGCCCAGGCGGTGCATGCCGGTATCCAGCTTGATGTGTATGGGGAAGTGAGTGATACCTTCCTTCTCGGCTTCCTTTACCAGTGCATCGAGCAAGTGGAAGCTGTAGACCTCAGGCTCCAGTTTGTAGTCGAACATGGTCTTGAATGCAGTCATCTCCGGGTTCATGATGATAATGTTGGCGGTAATGCCAGCCTTGCGCAGCTCAGAGCCTTCGTCAGCCACGGCTACGGCCAAGTAGTCCACATGACGGTCTTGCAGCGTCTTGGCTATTTCGTAAGAGCCGGCTCCGTAGGCCGAAGCCTTGACCATGCAAACCATCTTGGTCTCGGGCTTCAGGTAGCTGCGGTAGTGGTCCAGGTTGGCAGTCATGGCGTTGAGGTTGACTTCCAGAATGGTCTCGTGTACCTTCTTTTCTAAAAGTTCAGTCAAGGCATCGAAGCCAAACTGGCGGGCACCTTTTATCAGTACGATTTCGTTTTCTATGCGCAATGTGCCTCTCTCCACGGCCAGCATCAGCGACTTGGTGTCGGGGAAGAAAGCGTGCTCCAGGTCGGAAAAGCGGTCGGTGCAGGAGCTGATGTCGCGTCCTACGCCAATAATGCGTTCAATGCCGCGGTTACGTATCAGCTGCGAAACCTGGCGGTAGAGGGTCGGGATGTTCTGTCCTGTCTCCAAAATATCGGACAGGATGAGCGTGCGCTTCAGTCCCTTGCTTTGCGAACGGCGGTAGAGGAAATCGAGGGCTATGTCCAGCGAGCCCAAGTCGCTGTTGTAGCTGTCGTTCACCAGCAGACAGCCGTTCTTACCTTCCTTCACTTCCAGACGCATGGCCACAGGCTCCAGCCGCGACATGCGTTCAGCAATCTTCTGAGGCGACATCACCAGGTAGAGACAGGCAGCCAGACAGTTGAGCGCATTCTCTATGGAAGCGTCGTCAATGAAAGGCAGCGTGAAGCTGTTGTCCATGTCCAGATAGCGATAGGCAATGATTGTGTGGTCGTCGTGCTTTTCCACCTTGCTGATGTAGAGCGGACGCTCCATATCGGTGTGGCTCCACGCTATTTCACGGGCAGAAAGCAGGGCGCGGGAAACGCAGTTGCTGATGAATTCATCGTCACCGTTGTAGATGATGACGTCGCAATCCTTGAATAGGGCAAGCTTCTCCATGCATTTCTCTTGCAGGGAAAAAAAGTTTTCCTGGTGAGCGCCGCCTATGTTGGTCAGGATGCCGATGGTAGGCTTTATGATGTTCTGGAGGGCACGCATCTCGCCGGGTTCGGAAATACCGGCCTCAAAAACGGCCACCTCGGCGTCTTCGTTCATTTGCCATACAGACAGGGGAACACCTATCTGCGAATTGTAGCTGCGCGGCGAGCGTACGACCGCCCTGTCGGGACTGAGCAGCTGGTGCAGCCACTCCTTTACTACCGTCTTTCCGTTACTGCCGGTAATGCCCACGACAGGTATGTTGAATTGCTTGCGATGTTCCTCGGCCAGCTTTTGCAGGGCCTTGAGTGCGCTGGGCACTACCAGCACATTGACATCCGGCTGCTGGGAAAGAGCCGTAACTTCGGGCAGGCGGCTGCTCGACTCGGACACGACAAAATTGCGCACACCGCGCGCCAGCAAGTCGGGTATATAGTGTGCACCGTCGTTGCGCTTGGTGGTCAGTGCAAAAAACAACGTTTCTTCAGGAAAACTCAGTGAACGACTGTCGGTCAGCAGCCAGTCGATGGTGGCAGGTGCCGACCCTATGCGGCTGGCACCTGTCAATTCTGCAATTCTTTCTATTGTGTACGACATAATCCTCAATATGTTTATAAGGCAAGTGTGAAAGGAAGAGCCGCTACAGCAGCCCGGCTTGCGCCTTGCATTGCTCCCATTCCTTTTGGAAGTCTAAGTACGGGTATTTTTTGGTAAGTCGTTCTATTTTTAACATTAATTGTTCTAAAAACTGCTTATGCTCCTGCGTGCCGGGATGCAGCGGACGGTGCTCCAGCATGCGCTTCACGGCCGAACACTCGTCCATGGCCCGGCGAGCTTCCTCTGTAAAACAACATTTCGTAAATGCCTGCCATACATATTCTTCGGCCAAAGGCGAAGGATGAACCAGGTCGTCGGCATAGAACCGATAGTCGCGCAGCTCGTCAATCAGCAGTTCGTAGGCGGGAAAATAGCTCAGACGGCCTTTGAAGATGGCTTGCAGCTTGTCGGCCGCCAGCAGCAAGGTGGCTTTGCTCAACTGGTTCTCGTGCAGTCCGTCGCGTATGTGGCGAATGGGGCTTACAGTAATGACCACCTGCAAGGAAGGATGACGGGCCAGCAGGCTTGACAGCAGCGACTTATAGTCGGCCACCACTTCGTCTACCTCCAGCCGGCGACGGCGGAAATTCTGCTCGGGCAGCTTATGGCAGTTGCCCACTACCCGCCCCGACTCCTTGTCTTCGTACACCCAGGCCGTCCCCCAGGTGATGAACAAAGCCTGTAGCTTGCCCAGTTCGCCGTGGGCGCGGGAAATGCGCTCGTTGATGCGCTCCAATACTTCATCGGCACTGTGCGACGAAAAGTCGCCGTGGTGCATGGCACTGTGCCAGCAATCGCGATGAAAGTACAGGTCATCGGCTGTATAAACACGCTTGGCCACAACCTCGCGCAGCGCGGTGGAAATGGACAGCGGGTTGTAAAGTATGCCAAACGGATTGACATCGCAGCAGACACCTCCGGCCACCAACCGCTTGCCCATGCCAGTGGCAAAGCAGGAGCCCAACATCATCAGCTGGTCGGCATGATTAAGCATAGGAAGGTCAGAGGGAAGTTCCAATTTTGTATATAGTTCCATATTTACGGTAAGTTTTTGGAAAAAAGAGGGAATAGAATCCCTGCTTTCTGAAAAAGCGGCGCAAAGATACAAATTCTTTCAACACTTTGTAATGGCCCTGTGTCTACTTATTTTTCAGGAGCCGAGGCGAAAAAAAAGAAAAAAGTTATAACCCCCTCGCATCGGGGATTATAACTTTAATCTATCGGGAGTTTTGCACCGACGTATCCAGTAATCCGACAAGGCCGTTTGGCAAGGCACATGAGACAAGTCGTAACTTCATCAAGCACTAGCCTCTTTATCGCGCAAGACGGGTCGCCGTGTCGTAGGGTACGAGTCGCCGTGTCGTGTTACAGGGGTCGCCGTGCCGTATAGCACGAGTCGCCGTGTCGTCAGGCACTGACTCTTTACTGCATCAGAAGTTTACCCATTTGCCATCCATCCAGCTGCAAGCAGCTTTGATGTCGTCCAGCGAGCTGTAGCTCAAGTTGGCGTCTACCTTGTTGCCTTCAGCAGCGGCAAATACATCGTTGGTATAGATATTCTTTTCGCTGATTACAGCATTGCTGATGGTCGTATTGATGATGCTTGAAGTTCCGTCAACCAGTGCATTCTCAGTTTCATCGCTTTCTACAGTCAGCGCCTGGCCTTTGCCGCAAATTTGTGCGTTGTCCATGGTCACCTGAGTACCGCGACGCAGACGTACACCCTGCTTTGAACCGCCGTTACCTACCAGGATAAGGTTCTTCAACGTAGGATGTGCAATGGGGCTTGCCTGGTAGTTGTTTTCGTTGTTGTCAGCTTCAATCAAGCAGTCGCAGTCATAGCCCAATGTTTCCTTGTTTTCCTGATAAGCTACCAGGTTAGTGGCTGTTCCGTTCCATCCTTCTGTCCAGTCGAAAGAGTCGTCGCTACAGCTGATGACTACCATGTTGCTAACATTAACCGAACCACCGAAGAACTCGAAGCCATCGTCCGAACCTTTGTAAGCTACACAGTGATCTACCGTTGTACCGTTGCCCACGCCATAGAAACTGATGCCATTGGCTTCGTGTTCTTCGTCGAAGGCATAACCTGTGTACTCCAGACGAACGTATTGCAGTACGCCCGAGTTGTCTTTGTCATCGTTGCCACCGTATTCAGCGCCACCGATTTCAGAGCTACCCTTACCACCTTCAGCATTGGTGTGTGCACGTCCGCAGATGTGGATACCACCCCATGCGCCGTCTTCTTTCTTTTCGGCAGTCATCACGATGGGCGAGTCGGCTGTACCTTGGGCATTGATTTTGGCTCCCTGCTTCACGAGGATGTAATCCACGTTGTCATCGTAGATAGCTTCAATCGTTACACCCGGTTCGATGTTCAGCGTAGCACCTTCCTCTACGGTATATGCACCGCTCAATTTATAAGTATTGCCCGATTTCAGCGTAACGTCTTCCGTAACCGTACCGCTCAACGTTGTACCGTCGGCAATTCCGTTGTTATCACCACCATTGTTTGTTGTGTCGTCGTCGCTACATGCGGCAAAAAGGGTCATACCGGCCAAAAGGGCCATTGAAAACAATTTTCTGTTCATAACTTAAAATTTTAAATAGTTGAGGTTTTAAATTTTCTTTGTTTATGTTTAGTTGACGAGGGACAAGGCTTCAGACCACGAGGCTTATCCTGTCTTCTTGTCAACCGTTTGATTATCATTTACTTACTTATCAACTCGTCTTCTTGTCAACTCGTTTACTCAAAAATTATAGCTAATGCCTACTTCAAATCCGGTGCCTTCCTTAAAGCGTTCCACTTCCACGTATTCGCCGGTCTTGGGAACTTCCTGTTTGAAGACTATCGCACGGTTCAGCAGGTCGCTAACCTGAAGTTTGGCCGTGAAGTGGCTGTTGAAGTTGTAGCTGGCATTAAAGTTCAGAGTGTGGACTGCCATTTGGTCGATGTCGCCCAGCTGCGATACACCCACGGCATGTATGCGCTTGCCTTGCAGGTTGTAGAGCAGCGAGAGGTTCAGCTGGCGGTCTTCACCAAAGCGCGGCGAGTAGGTAAGGTCGGCATTCAACAGAATGGGCGAGGCACCTTGCAAAGAGCGGTCCTTGTTGGTATAGGCACCACCTTCGGGCAACTTCACGTTGGTGTACATGTAAGACACGTTGGCACCCAGACGAAAATCTTTCACCAGCTGCTTACGGAACTCCAGTTCCACACCAGCAGCCATACCTTGGTCTGCATTCTGGAAAGAGTGCATGGTAGCTCCACCCTGAAGTTTCTGGATACGTTCGATAGGCTTGTCGAGGAACTTGTAGTAGACCGTGGCCGACAGCATGTCGCCGTTCTGGTTAAAACGTTCATAGCGCAGGTCGAAGTTATAGTTATAGCCATTCTGCAACTCCTCGTTACCACGTATCTGGGCCGAACCGTAAGATTCCTGATAGAGGAACGGAGCCATCTCGATGAACGACGGGCGTGTTACGGTGCGCGACAATGACATGCGCAGATTGTTCTGCTCGTTCATGGAGTATTTCAGGTTCACGGTAGGGAAAATGTCGTTCTTGTTCAGGTCGCGACGACGCTGGTACTTCTGGTCGCCCTCGATGGCATATTCCACCCATTGCTTGGTCATTTCGTAGCGCAAACCCACATTGACCAGCAGTGAACTGAGCGGATAGAAATCGGTCTGCACATAGCCGGCGTAGATGTCCATGCCTGCCCGGTAGGTATCGTGGGGCTGCATCTTGCGTTCGATGACGATACTACCATTCTCTACGTTGTCCTGGTTGAGGAAGCCGTCGGTATCATAGATGTTGTCAATGCTGGGATTCAGCTTGTTCACGTTATAGTAGAAGCGGGTACCCATGTAGTCGCGGTCCTTGTTCTTGTAGGCCAGACCCATCTTGACAAAGTTCTGTTCGGTCCAGTTGTATTTCAGGTCCAAGCTGCCCACCCACTCTTCTTCGTTCAGTTCGCCAAAGTAGCGCATGGTTTCCTGACGGTTCAGTTTGAAGAGTTGCAGGTTGCCTGCATCGTCCTTGGTAAACATTACCTGTCGGCGGTCGGGTTCTTCACTGCCGGTCTTGCCGTAAGAGCCTGCCCAGTTCAACTGCCACTGTTTGCCCAGTTCATGATGTCCGTTCAGCTGGTGGTTCTGCAGCGTGTAGATGTGCGTAATATCGTTGCTGCCCAGCAGATTGTGTCCTTCGGCATCCACTCCTTCGCGGCTCTGGTAGGAATCGCTGGCGTTGCGGGCATAGAAGAAGGTGTAGCCAATGCGGTCGTGCTGACGCAGGGTATAGCCCACCGATGCCAGAGCAGCCATCTTCAATGTAGAAGTATATTCGTCATAGCTGAAGTCGTTCTGCACATTGCCCGTTGCTTCGAGGGTCTTATAGAAAGCATCGTCCATGCGCTGCGTTTCGTTGCTAAGGCTCAACGAAGCCAGCAGGCTCAGCGTCTGTTCGCCCACAGCAAAGTTGCGTCCGAAGCCCAGATTGCCGCCAAATTCAGGCAGAGCCGCCTTCTTTTCCACATCGAAGGAAGTGCGGAAAATATTGTTTTTAGTCACATACTCGTCAAAGTCCAGCAGGGGCATGTCGTATATCTTCTCGTCCAGCGAAGGCGTCTTGAACAACGTTCCGTCGCGGTCCATCTGGTAGAAGTCTTTGCCCAGTGTATTCAGGCGACCGCCCACATTGAAGCTGACGTTCAGGAACTCGTCAGACACATTTTCTTTGGTGCTGATGTCAATGTGCGCACCGCTGTAGTCGGCAAAGGCACTGGCGTCATACACCTTGCTGACAGTGATATTCTGTACCGTGCTCGACGGAAAGAGGTCGAGCGGAATAAGTTTGTTATCGGGGTTGGGCGATGCGATGGGCAGTCCGTTCAGCGTGGTGGCACTGTAGCGGTCGCCCAGGCCGCGTACTATCAGCTGACCCGACTCGGCAATGGAGATACCGGTCAGTTTCTTCACACCTTCCTGCACATTGCCTATGCCTTTCACACTCATTTCCTTGGCTCCCAGGTTTTCGATGGCCAGCGTAGCTTTCTGCCGTTCCACTTGCAGGGCACGTTCGCCTTCCAAGTTTTTCTTGGCTACCACTGACACTTCGCCCAGTGCCTGAGCATCACTTTCCAATTCAAAGTTCAGGACTATTTCACCATTCACCTTCACTTGCTGTGCCGTCTGGTCTACGTAGCCCACATAGCGTACCACTAGGTCGTATGTTCCATTGGCTACGCTGAGCGTGTAGTTACCGTCAATATCGGCCACTGCACCAGTAGTACTTCCGGCTACCTGCACGGTAGCTCCGGTCAATGGTTCGCGAGTCTGTTTGTCGATAATGGTACCCTTGATGGTGCCTGCCATAACCGTCATGGCAGAGAGGGTGAGGAATAAAATAAGGAAAAGGACTTTTCCTAAATCTACTTTCGTACTCATCTTTTATGCGTTTCTTTTTTCCGCTGCAAAGATGAGGCGACGGCGTTACACATGTATTACCAACAGGCAACGTATGGTTGACATTCCGGTTACAATAGGATTACACCGGACAAGCTACAGCCTGAAACCAACCTACAGCTGCCTACAAACAAGAAACTCCTGCTACAAAGGGAAGTCAGCACCCTTTGTGGCAGGAGTTAAAACGCCAGACCGGTCAGCAACTATGCTACCTGACAGCATATTGGGCTACACCGGAAGTCGTGTCCAGGTTGTTGATGTTCTTCAGGGATGCCGTCTCCACCATCTTTTCGAAGACTACCTCTACCTCGCCATTCACTTCCGAGTTGAGCTTTATCTTGATACCTTTTGTCGCGTCGGTTATCTCCAACGAGTTCAGATTGAACGATACCGGCGAGAACTGACGGAAACCCGAAAGACTGTCATACGTATTGTAGCGCAGCTCCAGATGAATATATCCGTCGGCAGCCTCTTCTTCGGACAAGTCGGTAGCCTTCACCAAGCTGATGCGATGTTTGGTATCGTCGGCCGGCACGTCCTGATAAAAAATGACATTCAGATAGCCGCCACTGATGCCCATGTCGCCCTGATAGATGGTTATCGGGTCGTTACCGTATTCTTCCTCAGTTTCGGGTGTCACTTCTTCCACTTCCTTAGTCAGCACTTCGCGCAAGTCCAGTATCTTCACCGCATGGTCAAAGCCCTCATAGTTGTCGGCCAAGGGATTGAAAACCGTTATCACCCGCTGACCGTCGGCCGGATAATAGGCCAGATTGGTATTGACAGGCCACAACGTGCCCCACACATCACAATCCAAATAGAAAGAATTGCCTGTTACACGAGCCGTAGCCCACAAAGGTGGCGTGAAATCGCCAATGGAATAACCGTCGCTGTCGCACGACTGAAACGAAAGCCCGGCAAGCAGGCAAACCGTTGCACACAATAATGACTGAAATTTTTTCATATTTCTATTCTCCTTTTCTTTCTCTATTCCCAAAGAGGGTATTTTCTTCTTCAAGCGCAGAAGGCTTCATTCTCCAAAATATGAAACACCTTCGCGCCCTCTTACACCAAAAGAAATAGGAGAAACGCGCAATTACTGCACCGTCTCTCCTATCTTTTAACATATTCTAAGTCTTACTGATTCAACAGCTTGCCACAGCCATGCCTGCCCTTCTACACGCACGACAACAATTCCACCATCTGACGGGCAGCCACCTGTGGTGCACCGGGCTGTCCCAGACGCCGGGCCACCAGCTCATAGCCTTCCTGCATCCGGTTCCGATAGCCGTCGTCGTACAAGATGCGCTCCAGCTCCCGCCATATCTGCTCCACGGTCATCGTGTCGGCCACCAGTTCCTTCACCACCTCGCGGTCGGCAATGAGATTGACCAGCGAAATATACCTGACCTTGAGCAGGCATCGCCTCAACAGTGAAATCAATTTGCCCACGGGCGTATGGTAGCAAACCACCTGTGGCACACGAAAGAGAGCCGTCTCCAGCGTAGCCGTGCCCGAGGTGACTAGCGCTGCCTTGGCATGGGTGAGCAGCTGGTAGGTCTGCCCAAAGATGACCTTCACCCGGGCTTGCCCGATGAAGCGGTCGTAGTACTGGGGAGCAATGCCGGGAGCACCGGCCAGCACCAGCTGATGGTCGATAAAGGAAGAGGCCGCCCGCAACATGTCAGGCAGGTTGTCCTTTATCTCCTGCTTGCGACTACCGGCCAGCAGGGCTATCACCGGCCGGTTGTCCAATCCGTTGGCCCGTGCAAAGTCTTCAAAACTTTCCCGATAGCCGGCCTTGAAGGCGGCAACCTCGTCGAGCGTAGGATTTCCAACGTAGTGGATGGGATAGTGATGTTTTCCCTCGAAGAAATCCACCTCGAAAGGCAAGATGGAGAACAGTTCGTCCACGTCGCGCTTGATGTTCTTGATGCGGTACTCCTTCCAGGCCCATATCTTGGGAGCTATATAATAATAGATAGGTATGGAAGAGTGACTCCTCACATAGCTCGCTATGTTCAGGTTGAAACCGGGATAATCGACCAGAATCAGCACATCGGGCTTCCACTGCATGATGTCTTCCTTGCAATGTCGCATGTTGGCAAAGATGGTGCGCAGATGGAGCAGCACGGGTATGAAGCCCATATAGGCCATATCGCGGTAGTGCTTCACCAGTGTTCCGCCGACGGCAGCCATGAGGTCACCGCCCAGAAAGCGGAACTCGGCACAGGCATCGGCCTTCTTCAGTTCTGCCATCAGATGCGAAGCATGCAGATCGCCCGAAGCCTCGCCCACTATCAGATAGTACTTCATAAATGAAGAATGAGGAATGAAGATTGAAAAATCAGAACCACGTCTTCAGCTCATCCATCAGCTGGTAGGCGGTGACATCCACCGTAGTCGGCGTAATGGCTACATAGCCGTTGGCCAGTGCCCAATGGTCGTTCTTCTCGTTGTCGGCATCAGTTTCCTCAAACTGTCCGGTCAGCCAGTAGTAGTGCGAGTCGCCACGGTGGGCAAAGTTCTCCCACTCGTTGGTCCACTGTCCCTTGGCCTGTTCGCAAATCTTCACGCCCTTCAGTTCTTTCACGTCGGGGAAGTTGACGTTCAGACAAGTCAGTTCAGGAAGCCCTTTCTCCAACACCTTACGCACAATCTCGCGTACATACGGACCGGCCGGCTCAAAGTCGGCATCGGGTTCGTGGCTGCACAAAGAGAAGGCTATGGACGGAACACCCTTCAGACATCCTTCTATCACCACACCCATCGTACCCGAATAGTGTACATTGACGGCCGAATTGTCGCCGTGATTGATACCGCCTATCACCAGGTCGGGTTTGCGGTCGAGCAAGGCATGGAAAGCCAGCTTGACACAATCGGCAGGCGTGCCCGAGCATTTATAAACGGTGAGGCCCACATCCTTGCGTACCAACTGGTAATGAATAGGTTCGTTGGTAGTCAGCGAACAGGCCGTGCCCGAGCGGGGAGCATCGGGAGCCATTACTACAACCTCGCCCAGCGGGCGTATAAACTTTATTAACTCACTGATTCCTTTCGACATGATGCCATCATCGTTCGAAACCAATATCAAAGGTCTTTGATTTTCCATAATCGTTTCAATAGTTTTGCTCACAAAGATAGTGCTTCCACTTGGATAAGAAAAAATACGCGAGCTAAAAAAGCCTACCAACCCAAGCAAAGAAGCAGGCAGAAAGCCAGCGAAGAAGGTATTTACAGGTCTTTTGACATACTTTTTACTGACGGCAGCTTGTTTTTCAGCAGACAGGACCTTATTTTTGCCACACAAAACATTGACAACTGGAACAATAATAATATCCAACCAAGAAAAATATGGCTGACATCATACTCATCATCTTAGGCATCCTCTGCCTGCTGGTCGGACTGGCCGGCTGCATACTTCCGGCTCTGCCCGGTCCTCCCCTCTCCTATGCCGCACTGCTGCTCCTGCACTTCACCGACAAGGTACAGTTCAGCACCACCCAGCTCGTCGTATGGCTTATCGTAGTGGTGGTTATTCAGGTACTCGACTACTTTGTACCCATGCTGGGCAGCAAATACACCGGAGGCACCCGCTGGGGCACCCGAGGCTGCATGGCCGGTACGCTGGTCGGCTTGTTCTTCATGCCTTGGGGCATCATTCTGGGTCCGTTTCTGGGGGCATTCATCGGTGAATTGCTGGGTGGAAGCGATAAAAAGCTAGCGTTAAAGTCAGGTATCGGAAGCCTCATCGGCTTCCTGCTGGGCACAGTACTGAAATGTGCCGTATGCGGATATTTCATCTATTTGTTTTTCAGCGAACTGCTTGCCTGACGGCTTTTCTGTTAACAAAGTTATCAACACCTTCATTGAACAAGTGTCCCCTGCAAATGACAGCTGACAATCCACAGGAAGGCCAAACAGTGCTTCACATGAAAGTCCGTATATACAAAGTCTGAAAGTCTTTGCCAAAGGGAGGAGAAATATTGGGAAAGGTGAAAGAATGCACGGTTTCACTGAAAGAGAAGAAGTCATTCTGGTGAAGTTTCACCATTAGAGTCTGAAAACAAACGAGTTGCGGTGAAAGATGAAGCTAAAAAATCAGGTATTGTAATGTATGGCTTGACGCGTGAACTTGTAGCGTGAATCATATTTCCGTGTGAATCTTTCACCGTATTTATCTATATGCCAGAATATTACATTTCACCGTGAAGGTGTGAAACTTCAAACGGGAAAAACATATTCTGCTGGGTGAAGAATATGCTTTTGCGCTTCTTTCACATGATTCCCAAAGCAAATACAAGGATGATAACTTGAAAGTATCAGTGCATATTTTCTGTTTTCTCTACCCTTTTCAACATTACCAAACAGGGATTTGAGAATGCTAACCAGGAACTTTAGCGCGCTAAACAGGGACTTTACAGAAACAGATACGACTGCGTGAGCCTACGCAGCCGTATCTGTAGGTCAACGCAGCCGCATCCGCAAGGCGATACAGCCGTAAGTGTGAATGACAGCAGTGAACTACTTGCTCGTCAGCAGTCTACTGCCAGCGTGTTAGTAGTCCACTGCTATCATGTCAGTAGTCCACCGCTATCATGTCAGTAGTCCACTACTATCATACCAGCAACCCACTACCTCAAACCGCCTGTGAAATAGAACATATTTTCTGCTGCACAGTGCTTTCTCTTCCGAATAGCACTGTTAAAGTCATATTCCACTGATTTTTCCACCGCCTCGTCTACAAGCCGACTTCAACCTGCCGGACCTTGCGGAACGTGCTGGAAAAGGCCGACGATATGTACTTCTCCGGCCTATCTACAAAACTGCCAGCCCCCAACCACGGTGGACAACAAGCCGTTTAGAAATCTTAATCTTCTGCAAGTGAGACAAAAATAGGGTTCTTATTCAATATAAATATGTATATTTGTAACCCGAATCCTGTTAATAATCCATATGCCCTGATTTAGGGTCAGGGAGTTATTAACAAAAGAGGTGACTTATCAACCGTTTTTGCAATCTTTCTCTGAAAATGTAGGCGCTATACGAAATTATCACTTATTTCGCTGCCGAAAAATTAATTGAGTATATGGGAAAAATTATTGCAATGGCAAACCAAAAGGGTGGTGTAGGCAAGACTACAACGACTATCAATCTTGCAGCCTCGCTGGCCACACTTGAAAAGAAAGTACTTGTTGTAGATGCCGATCCGCAAGCCAATGCCTCATCGGGCCTTGGCATTGACATCAAGCAAGCGGAATGCACAATCTACGAATGTATTATCGACCATGCCGACGTGCGACAGGCCATACATGATACAGAGATTGATTCGCTGAAAGTAGTATCATCGCATATCAACCTGGTCGGGGCCGAAATTGAAATGCTCAACCTCAAAAACCGTGAGAGGATTCTCAAAGGAGTGCTTGCTCCGCTAAAAGACGAATTTGACTATATTTTGATAGACTGCTCACCCTCGCTAGGACTGATAACTGTCAATGCTTTGACAGCCGCCGACTCGGTCATCATTCCGGTACAAGCCGAGTACTTTGCTTTGGAAGGCATCAGCAAGCTGTTGAACACCATCAAAATCATCAAGTCGAAACTGAATCCGAATCTGGAAATAGAAGGTTTCCTGCTCACCATGTACGACTCACGCCTGCGACAGGCCAATCAAATATACGACGAAGTGAAACGCCACTTCCAGGAACTGGTGTTCAACACCGTTATCCAGCGCAACGTGAAACTGAGCGAAGCGCCCAGCTACGGACTGCCCACCATCCTGTATGACGCAGACTCTACCGGAGCCAAGAACCACATGGCACTGGCCAAGGAACTGATAAGCCGTAACAGCAAATAATAGAAGAAAGAAACTAAGATTTTCATCATGGCACAAAGAAGAAATGCTTTAGGACGCGGACTCGACGCACTGCTTTCCATGGACGAAGTGCAGACGGAAGGCTCGTCGTCCATCAACGAAATAGAACTTTCAAAGATTGTGGTCAACCCCAATCAGCCACGCCGGGAATTCGACCCCGTGGCCCTGCAGGAGCTAGCAGACTCGATTGCCGAGATTGGCATCATACAGCCCATCACCCTGCGCCAGCTGTCCAACGATGAATATCAGATAATCGCGGGCGAGCGACGCTTCCGGGCCGCCCAACTGGCAGGGTTGACCAGCATTCCGGCTTATATCCGTACGGCCGATGACGAGAACGTCATGGAAATGGCACTTATCGAGAACATTCAGCGCGAAGACCTGAACTCGGTGGAAATAGCCCTGGCCTACCAACACCTGCTGGAACAATACGGCCTGACGCAGGAGCGACTGAGCGAAAGAGTGGGCAAGAAACGCACCACCATTGCCAACTACCTGCGTCTGCTCAAACTGCCGGCTCCCGTACAGATGGGACTGCGCAACAAGCAGATAGACATGGGACATGCCCGCGCACTGGTGACGCTGGACAACCCCAAACTACAGGTGAAGATATACGAGGAAATACTGGAACACGGCTACTCCGTCAGGAAGGTGGAAGAGCTGGTAAAGTCGCTGAGCGAGGGCGAGACCGTAAAGAGCGGCAGCAAGAAGATAGCCCCCAAACAGGCCCGCCTGCCCGAAGAGTTCAACGTGCTGAAACAACAACTGTCCAGCTTCTTCAACACCAAGGTGCAACTCACCTGCTCGGACAAGGGAAAAGGTAAAATCAGCATCCCCTTCAGCAACGAAGAAGAACTGGAACGTATCATCGGCATCCTCGACACCCTGAAGAATAAATGACAAGAAAATTTAGACTATATAGACTGTATACCGCCCTGCTGCTCTGTCTGGTACAGACGGCAGGGATTGCCATGTATGGACAGGACGCCCCAAGGGCTGCCTCGAAACGCATGCACCGGCTGGCCGGCGACAGCACACAGATGGTCAGGGCACCCTTCAGAGAAGGTGTAAGGCCACTGGCTGCCGACTCTCTCCTGCCCGCCAACCCTACTCCTGCCGATAGTCTGACGCAGGCCGACAGCATTGCGGCAGAGAACCAGCGAAAAATGCTTGAAATGGCCGGACCGGCAGATATACAAGTGCCCGTCAACCCCACCGACAGTCTGCCCACCCTGCCCGACAAGAAGGTATGGGTACCCAACCCGACCACAGCCACCTGGCTTGCACTGGTCATCCCTGGAGGCGGGCAGATATACAACCGCAAGTTCTGGAAGCTGCCCATCTTCTACGGCGGCTTTGCCGGCTGTGCCTACGCCCTGACCTGGAACGGCAAGATGTACAAAGACTACTCGCAGGCCTACCGCGACGCCGTCAACAACAATTGGGGAGCCAGCTCCATACAAGACCTGCTGCCTCCCGGCTATATAGACAGGGTGTCGAAGACACAGCTGACCGAAACCCTGCGCAAGCGCAAGGACACATACCGCCGCTACCGCGACTTGAGCATCTTTGCCTTCATAGGCGTCTACCTGCTGTCGGTGGTCGATGCATACGTCGACGCGGAACTGTCGAACTTCGACATATCTCCCGACCTGAGCATGAGGGTGGAACCCACCGTCATCAGCAACCAGAACACCAAGAACCTGTCGGGACAGTCCGTAGGCGTGCAATGCAGCTTCCGATTCTGACTTAACAACCGTAAAACCCCATACAACCCCATTGACCCATGAACAAGAAACCCACATTTTCCTATAAGACGCTGGCTCTGAGCTGCGCACTACTGCTGGGCGCACTGCCCATCCACAACGCCCAAGCCCAAGAGAGCGTCAACGTGACCATACACGAGAACGGCACCTCGCGAGAGGAGAGCATCGAACTGCCCAAGAGCATGACCTATCCGCTCGACAGCCTGCTGACCGACTGGAAGGCCAAAAACTACATCGACCTGGGTAAGGACTGCGAAACCTCGCTCGAGAACCCCGTGTTCAGCGACTCCATATACATTGACCGCCTCTCGCGCATGCCGACCATCATGGAGATGCCCTACAACGAGATTGTGCGCAAGTTCATAGACATGTACACCGGCCGCCTGCGCAATCAGGTAGCCTTCATGCTTAGCGCATGCAACTTCTACATGCCCTTGTTCGAGGAAGCCCTCGACACCTACAACCTACCCCTGGAGTTGAAGTACCTGCCCATCATCGAATCCGCCCTGAACCCCTCGGCCGTATCGCGTGCCGGTGCCAGTGGCTTGTGGCAGTTCATGCTGGCCACAGGCAAGCTCTACGGCTTGGAGAGCAACAGCCTCGTGGACGAGCGCCGCGACCCCATCAAGGCCACCTGGGCTGCGGCACGCTACCTCAAGGACATGTATGACATCTACAAAGACTGGAACCTGGTGATTGCCGCCTACAACTGCGGCCCGGGCACCATCAACAAGGCCATACGCCGCGCCGGAGGCAAGACCGACTACTGGGAGATATACAATTACCTGCCCAAAGAGACACGCGGCTACGTGCCCGCCTTCATCGCCGCCAACTACGTGATGACCTACTATTGCAAGCACAACATCTGCCCCATGGAGACCAACATCCCCGACGCCACCGACACCGTACAGGTGTCGCGCAACCTCCACTTCGAGCAGATAGCCGACCTCTGCCACGTTCCACTGGACGAAATCAAGAGCCTCAACCCGCAGTACAAGCGCAGCATCATACCCGGTGACAACCACCCGCAGACGCTCCGCCTGCCCCAGAACGCCATCAGCACGTTTATTGACAAACAAGACACCATCTACCGCCACCGCGCCGACGAGCTGTTCAAGAACCGACGCACCGTGACGCCCGCCAACTACCGCTCATCCAGCGCCGCAGTAGCCGGAAAGGGCAAACCCATCTACTATAAGATAAAGAACGGCGACACCCTGGGAGGCATCGCCGCCAAATACGGTGTCAGCGTCCGCCAGCTGCGCAGCTGGAACGGACTGAGCGGCAACAATATACGCGCCGGACGAAGGCTGAAGATATATAAATAGGTAACGCATGCCGCAGCACAGTACTGCTCCCCCCCAAAAAACACTAACGTTACTCTCGCCCCAACAGTAACGTTACTCTTGCCCCGACACTAACGTTACTCTTTCCCAAAGAGTAACGTCATTGTCCGGGGCCGCCCCACGCTCCCTGCCGCCGTCTCCCTGCGAGACAGCGGCAGGGAGTTGTGTTATAAAACATTATGGACAAACTTGCAGAAAAAAAAGGAACACCGTATATTTGGGAACGAGAAAAAAGACAGATGAAGCTATGAAGAATACACAATCCCATGCAGCCCACCGGCGCATCCTGCGCCACCTCAGCAACCTGTGCCTCAACGCCTGCCTCGCACTGGCCACACTGACAGGCCCCACCGCCTGCCAGCAGGACATGCCTGCGGCCGACAACGCCCTGCCCGACGGCAAGTACCCCGTGCTCATCAGCGCAATAGCGCCACAGACACGAGCGTTGGACAATGGGAATAGAAGCGAGTGGGAGGATGGCGACCGCATCAGCGTCACACTGCTTGACACACCGGACGAAGTGGGCATCTACGAGGTGAACAAGGACGGCATGGTAACGCAAGTCATCAAGCCCCTCTACTTCCGCAGTACGGCACCGAACCAGAAGATTAGAGCCTGGTATCCTGCCACCGAAAGCTCCGACGATATCACTATCGATTTGAGAGACAAGGAGAACTTTTGGCTGTATAGCGACACGCGGGTGCAAGACATAACCCAACCGGTGAGCATAACGATGGGACACCTCTATCCTAAAGTGAGGGTAGAGCTGGAAGGCGCAACAGAGGGCATGGTACATAAGGTAGAAATGGATGCCATAAGCCGGGTTTACTTCTCCCCAAACGACCCTACATTTGTCACTATAACCATGCAAAAGGACGTAAAACGTATAGGACTTCAACACAAAGGTACCGACTGGCAAGGCCTTGATATATGGGAAGGATATGCAGGTAGTGGTAGCTATGTAGACCAAATATATATCAATGGAGAACCTGTGCAACTCTCAAGCCCTTTGGACATGAGTAATCAATATCTGTATACCGTCAATATCACTGTCCACCCCACTGTCAAAGAGGAAACCATCAACCTCGACACCCTGACTAATACTTACCGCATCACGAAAAAGGGAAAATACCACTTCACCGGTAAAGTCAGTAATGTAGGTTTTACTCCCATTGTGGTCGAAGCCCCCGCCACCCTGGAGCTGGACAATGCAGGTCTGTACCCCAAAGGAGAGTTTGCCCTCTACATCAAAGCACGGGGCACCACCACCATCAAGCTGAATGGATATAATTTTTTAGGAACAGTCGAAACCTCGGGCAGTAGCAAAGCCGGTATCACACTGGATGGCGCCGACACCCACCTGCTGATTGAGGGGCCCGACACATTAAACATACACAGCTATGTCCATGCAGCCATCGGCACTCCCTATAAACAAGGAGAAAAGGTGGCCTGTGGCGACATCACGATAAAGAACGCCACAATATATACAAGTAATTCAACATTTAGTGGTGAAAATCCGGGTGCCTATATCGGCACGGGAAAGTGTGAAGCCACGGGAAGTCAGACGCATGGCAACATCACCATTGCCAATAGCTTGATAAAAGGTTATACCCCAAAAGATACCCAATCATACGCGATAGGCACCGTGGCAGACGAAGGGCTAAGAAGCCCCGACAATGGCGAGATAAACATCTACCTCATGGAGAACCAGACAGCAAATGATTTCATAAACAATTTTAAAGGCAATATCTACAGAGTAGACCCGCGTGCCAAATTCCATCACTACGAGGAGACGCCCGACTGGCTGAAATAGGCGCAGGGGGCAGGCTAAGCAAGAATTAACCCAATTGTCTAACCATAAAAACAAGAGAAAGAACCATGACACAGCAGTACAAACTTATCAAGAAGAAGAACCCACATGGCCGCGACGACACGACCAAGTGGTACGGATGAATACTGAAGATATATAAAGCAATACACTCACTTACAACCACATACCAACCCGGGGTTGTATTCCTCTGGCATGTTGTAAAACACACGACAGAGGCTTGCAAGCCAATAATTTTTTCATACCTTTACACGCAGATGACATACGTGTAACCACATCATAAAAAAAGCACAATGAAAGCAGCAAAGGCACACAATACCGCCATCAGATATTCTCGAATAATGGCCAGCATCGCCCTCGCTTTGATGCTGGCATTGGCCGCATGTACGCAAGATGAACCCACGGCCGACAACGCCCTGCCCGACGGCCGGTACCCCGTGCTCATCAGCGCAGTGGCGCCACAGACACGCGTGGTGGACGAGGGCGAGACAAGCAAGTGGGAGGATGGCGACCGCATCAGCGTCATACTGACCGACAACCCCAAAGATGTGGGCATCTACGAGCTGAACCAGAACGGCACGGTAAAGCAAGTCATCAAGCCCCTCTACTACCGCAGTGCGGCACCGGGCCAGAAGCTTAGAGCCTGGTATCCTGCCACCGAAGACACTAAGGACACCATCATAGACTATACGACCGAAAAGGTGGACGATTGGCTGTATGGCACCTGCAAGGTGGACGACATATTCGCGCCGGTGAACATGGAGCTTGAACACCTCAATAGCAAACTGAGAGTAACCCTGAAGGGAGACACAGAGGGCATAATAGAGAAGGTAGAGGTGAACGCCCTAAGCAAAGTGAAATTCATACCATCTTCGGATGCATATCTTGTAAGCACAGATGAGTATATAAACCGCATGGAACTACAGCAAAAGGACGGTGTGTGGACAGGATATGTAGGAAGAGGCAGTGAGATAAGCAGCGTCTATGTCAATGGGACAGCAGTGCTGCTCGATAACCCGATAACAACAGAAGCGGGAAAGATAAGTGACATCATCATCAACGCCAATATCGATAAAGCCGACACGGTGGTCGACCTCAGCAAACTGACGGACACCTACCGCATTACGAAGCAGGGAAAATACTACTTCACCGGTGGAATCAATATGATAAATTTCATCCCCATTGTGGTCGAAGCCCCCGCCACCCTGGTGCTGGACAATGTAAATCTGCACACCTATACAGCGTTTCAACTCTACATCACAGCACCGGGCACCACCACCATCAAGCTGAAGGGATATAATAGTTTTTCGGAGTCTAATGGCAACGATGGCAGAGCCGGTATCACACTGGATGGCGCCGACACCCACCTGCTGATTGAGGGGCCCGGCACATTATTCATGGGCAGCTATATCCATGCAGCCATCGGCACTCCCTATAAAAAGGGAGAAGAGGTGGCCTGTGGCGACATCACGATAAAGAATGCCACAATACTGTTGGGCAATGCAGGAGCAGGTCATAAGGGTTCCTATATCGGCACGGGAGCCTGTGATGCCCGGGGAAGACAGAAGCATGGCAACATCACTATTGTCAATAGCTTTATATCAGCTAATCCCCGAAATACTACCAAATCATACGGGATAGGCACCGTAGTAGATGAAGGACTAAGAAGCCCCGACAATGGCGAGATACACATCTACCTCAGGAAGAGAGAAACCGAAGAAGATTTCTTAGGCAGGCTAAACGATAAAGAATATAATGTAGACCCGCGTGCCCAATTCCATCCCTACGAGGAAACGCCCGACTGGCTGAAATAGCCGCAGGCGGCAGGCTGGAAGAGTTCCCGCGGAACTGTCGGAAGAGATATTCGTACGGACGAAAAGAGGAGTAACAGAAACCATTATTGAACTATTAATACAAAAGATTTATGGCAATGCCGTACACACTACAGAAGAAGAAAAAAAACAAAACAATACAATCATGATAAAGAAACGATGGATACTGGCAGCCCTGTTGGCCGCCACTCTCCTGCCCGCCCGGGCGCAAGTGGACGGGCAGGAACAGAAGGACACGCCGCGGTGGAGCCTGAGCTCGAACCTGCTGTCGTGGGCCACGCTGGCGCCCAATGTGGGTGCGGAGGTGTACTTTGCCGGCCGCTGGTCGGTGGCGGTCGATGGCTCGTTCGGCATGTGGGGCTTCGGCACCGACAAGACGGCTACTCAGACGTGGAGCGTCGGGGGTGAGCTGCGCCGGTGGCTACAGACGTCGCACTACGGGCAGCGGCGCACCTGGGTGGGTGTGTCGGCGCGCGGGGGCGAGTTCGACGAGAACTTCTTCAGCCCGGGTCGCCGGGGCAGTGCCCTGCTGGCGGGCGCCACAGTGGGCTACCGCTTCTGGCTGCCGCGACGCTGGCGTGTGGATGCCTCGCTGGGGTTGGGCTACGTGCACCTGGACTATGACAAGTATTTCCACAACCGCCGTTTCGACGTGTGGGAACTGGAGGGACACCGCACCACCGACCGCTTTGGGCTGACAAACCTCAACGTGGCCCTGGTCTATTTATTTTAAACGAAGGAGGACGGACGCATGAAGACGATGATACTGGCAAGAAATGCCGCCATGGCAGGCCTGGCAGCCGCGCTGCTGGCACTGGGAGCCTGTAGTGAAAAGCGGCTCTATACGCACGATGAACTGTATAACGCCCAGATAGCCCTCCGGGCCGACTGGCAAGGGCTGGAGCCCACGGCCGAGGAGCTGGAGGTGAGGATAGAGAGCCTGACCGAGGGCGTGGAGCAGGACGAGACGGTCGGACTCCCGGCTACGGGCAGTGTGCCGGTGGTGCTGCACGAGGCGCGCTACCGCTTCACGGCCAGCCACGAGGCCGCCAACACGGTGTTCGACGGCACACGGTTCAGCCTCGCGCCCGATGCCGATGGCCTGTTGCCCGAGCCGGGACGGCTGAGCGCGGTCAGGCTGGAGCAAGAGGTAGGGGCACAGGACGTCAGCACGCTGACGCTGCCCCTGCGACGGCTGACGCATGAGCTGACCCTGCGCTTCAAGCTGGAAGAGAATCAGGTGGAAGGCGTGCGGGGCATGAAGGTGCGCATCGGCGGCATGGCACGGAGCGTGGACATTGGCGGACAGGTATCGACCGACCTGCCCGGAGCATCCATCGCGCTGACGCTGCAAGCCGAAGCGGTGGAGGCCGACGGGACCGAAGGGGGTGCCGTCTACGGCGGAAGCTACCGGGTGCTGGGCGTGCATGGAGGCGAACGGCAGACGATGGACATCACCATAGACCTGGCCGACGGCACGCAGTTCACTACCGCCACCGACATCAGCGCCGACCTGCTGAAGCTGAACAGCCAGCCGGAGCTGACGCTGAACTACAGGCTGGAGTATGCGGGATTGCCCGGCTCGGACGTGGGCTTCAACATCCTGCCTTGGGACGGGGTGCTGGTCGACGGTGACGGTGATGCCGGCATGGAGATACCGGGGAATGAAGAATGAGGATAAAATGATATAAACCGTAATATAAATTACAATGAGAAAGCAACATTTATTCTATGCCTCGGCATTGGCCATTGGCCTTGCCTTGGGCGCATGCAACAATGAGAATGAACCGCAGGTAGTGGACCTGGGTCGCCCTATCGACCTGAACATCGGGTTACAGGCAAGTACGAAGGTGGCCATCGAAAACCCTACGGGGTTTGACACGGGCGACGCGGTGGGCGTCTACCTGGCTACGTCGGACGACAATGCCCAGGCAGCCGTCAACAGTGGCGAGGCGGTGAACAACGTACAGTTCAGCCTGACGGCTGACGGATGGAGCGGCGAAATCTACTGGCAGAACACGTCGCAGTATCACACGCTCTATGCGTACTATCCCTATGATGCCAGCCTCAACGGCACACAGACCCAGAAGGCGGTCAGCGTGGTGGCCGACCAGCATGCCGATGGCGGACTGGGCTACAAGGCGGCCGACTACCTCTGGGGTGTCAATGCGCCGGTGAAGGCCACTGAAAGTAGCCAACTGATGGAACTGAAGCACAAGATGGCTCGTGTGAAGGTAACCCTGAAGCCGGGCAATGACATGACCGCCGACAAGGTGGACGCCATAGCCGCCAGCCTGCAAGTGCTGGGCACGGACATTCCTACGGCGGGCACTTTCGACGTGGCCAAGGGCATCATCACCGCCAATCAGACGCAAGATGCCCCCCTTGCCAGCCTGTCGCCCTACTACACGGGAGCCGATGGCAATTACACGTACTACGCCATCATGCTGCCGGGCACCCAATTTACGAAGGGAGCCGACTTTGTGAAGGTGACAGCCACCGACGGCACCACCTACGCCTATAAGCTGGATACGCAGGCCGACCTCGTGCTGGAGGAAGGCAAGGAATATGTATTCGACCTGCTGGTGAACAAGGCGAGTCTGGGCGTCGGCGGCTTCTATATCTATATGTGGCAATCGGACGGCGGCTGGGTCGGCGGAAACATAGACATGGTAGTGCCATAACCCTTTACTTATCAGCATAGTGAAACAGGTGCGGATGCGGGTATTCCCCGTAACATCCTGCACCTGTTTCCTTTTTTTGACCAAAACACTTGCCTGCTATTGAAAAATACTTAATTTTGCAGAAAATGTGAGTACATATAGGAGGACAGCACCATGGATGAGCATCAGAACCATATCAACAAGGAGCAGGCCGAACAGGAGATGATTCAGGCGGCTTTCGACCGGCTTATAGACAGCTACCTGCATACCAAGCACCGCAAAAGGGTGGAAATCATTACCAAGGCATTCAACTTTGCCAACCAGGCACACCGAGGGGTAAAACGACGCTCGGGCGAGCCCTACATCATGCACCCTATTGCCGTGGCACAAATAGTATGCTCAGAGATAGGACTTGGCTCCACTTCCATTTGCTCCGCCCTGCTGCACGACGTGGTAGAGGATACCGACTATACGGTAGAGGATATTGAAAATATCTTCGGCCCCAAGATAGCACAGATTGTGGACGGGTTGACCAAGATATCAGGTGGCATCTTTGGTGACCGGGCCTCGGCGCAAGCTGAAAACTTCAAGAAACTGTTGCTTACCATGAGCGATGACATACGTGTCATCCTGATAAAGATTGCCGACCGCCTGCACAACATGCGCACATTAGGGTCCATGCTGCCCAACAAGCAATACAAGATAGCCGGCGAGACACTCTACATCTATGCCCCACTGGCTCATAGACTGGGCCTGAACCGCATTAAAACTGAACTGGAGAACCTGAGCTTCAAGTACGAACATCCGGAGGAGTACCGGGAAATAGAACAGAAGCTGGAAGCCACCGCTTCGGAACGAAACAAGGTATTTACCGAATTTACCGCCCCCATACGCCAGCAACTGGACAAGATGGGACTGAAGTACCGCATACTGGCACGTGTCAAGTCAATCTACTCCATTTGGAACAAGATGCAAACCAAGCATGTGCCTTTCGAGGAAATATACGATATACTGGCCGTGCGCATTATCTTTGAGCCACGCAACATGGAGGAAGAACTGAACGACTGTTTCGACATCTACGTATCTATCTCCAAAATATATAAACCACACCCCGACCGCCTGCGCGATTGGGTAAGCCATCCGAAGTCCAACGGATACCAGGCACTGCACGTCACCCTGATGGGCAACAATGGCCAATGGATTGAAGTACAGATTCGCAGCGAACGCATGAACGATGTGGCCGAACAGGGTTTTGCCGCACACTGGAAATATAAAGAAGGCGGTGGTAGCGAAGATGAGGGCGAACTGGAGAAATGGCTGCATACCATCAAAGAGATATTGGATGACCCGCAGCCCGATGCCATTGACTTCCTCGACACCATCAAGCTCAACCTGTTTGCCTCGGAGATATTTGTATTCACTCCCAAGGGAGACTTGAAGACAATGCCGCAGAATGCTACCGCTCTGGACTTTGCCTTCTCGCTACATACAGACATCGGTTGCCACTGCATTGGTGCCAAGGTAAACCACAAACTGGTACCCTTGAGCCACAAGCTGCAAAGCGGTGACCAGGTGGAAATACTAACTTCCAAGTCGCAACGGGTACAGGCCGAATGGCTGACCTACGCAACTACGGCAAAGGCGAAAGCCAAAATTGCCGCCGTATTGCGCAAAGAGGCTAAGAACTATCAGAAAGAAGGTGAAAGCATCTTGAGTGACTTCTTGCAGAAAGAAGGCATCAGGATAGACGACAATGCCATAGACAAATTGTGTAAACTGCACAACATCAAGAAACGTGAAGAACTGCTGGTTGCCATTGGCAATAAGAAAATCGTCCTGAGCGAGGCCGATAAGAATGCCTTTAAAGAGAAGCAGGGCACAAACTGGAAGAAATTCCTTTCCTTCTCCTTCGTCAACAAAGAGAACAAGGATAACAAAGAAAAGGAACAAGACAGCAAACCTACGCCTGCCGAGAAAATCAATACCAAGCAGATTCTGAAACTGACAGAAGAGGCTATCAGTAAGAACTACATCATGGCCGAGTGTTGCCATCCGATACCTGGCGATGACGTATTGGGCTACATTGACGAGGAAAACCGAATCATCATTCACAAACGCCAGTGCCCAGTAGCTGCCAAACTCAAAGCCAGCTACGGAAACCGGATTATAGCTACCGAATGGGATACACACAAGGAGCTTTCCTTCCTGGTCACTATCTACATCAAAGGCATAGACTGCATGGGACTGCTAAACGAGGTAACTCAAATTATTTCACGCCAATTGAACGTGAACATCAGAAAGCTGACCATAGAGACCAATGACGGCATCTTTGAGGGCAGAATACAACTGTATGTACACGACGTAGACGATGTGCGTACAATATGCAACAACCTGAAACAGGTACAGAACATCAAACAGGTGACCCGAATAGAAAACTAACAGCATCTGCTATATTGAAGCATACATAAAACTACATGCCATCAGGATATCGGAATTGACTCTACCTGTCAATTCCGATATTTTTTTCACTGTTATACTCATCTAATATCCCCAAAAACGCATCATTAACTACATAAAAAAGAGCGTCTGCTTGCAAGCTCAGACGCTCCCTCCAATAAACCAGTTAACAGAAAAACTACATATCATCACGATATCCTGTTTGTTTGCTTCAGTTCGTAAGAAATTAAAACTGAAACTCTTCAATTACTCAACAAAAATAATAAAAGAAAATGAATAAATTGTCACGGGAAACCGTTATAAGGCTAAAATAATCATAAAAAAAATGCTCATTCTAGCGTTATCCAACCAGCTTCAACTCCTTTTAATACCAAATCAACAGCATTTTTAGCACAGAACTTTGTAATCAGGCGTTTACGAAAAGTTTCAACTGTATTCTCAGAGATACCCAACTGTTCAGCTATCTCGCGCGTATTAAGTCCTTTGGCGATAGCTTTCAACACATCCAACTCACGAGGCGTAGGCACATCTTTGGCCACCAAGGCAGCAGACGCACAACTTAGCTTTTTCTGAATTGCCGTAAAACGAGGACAAGCATAACTGCCACCCTGCAAGACAGCTCTGACAGCATGAACTAATTCGTTGGTAGCCGACGCCTTCAACAAGATGGCATTGACACCTGCCTTCAACAGGCGGTTTACTATCCAGATTTCCTCATGCATCGTATTAATAATGATGCGTGCCTGTGCGTTTAACTCGCGTATTCTTTTTATCAGGTCAAAACCCGACATATCGGGCAAATTAACATCCAGTATATAGACGTCATAGTCACGAGCATTGATAAACTTCAATGCTTCCTCTCCTGTAGTGGCATAATTGGCTACCACAGCCTCGGGCATCCGGTTCACGACCTTGCAGATGCCTTCCAAAATCAAGCTATGATCGTCTACGGCCAAAACTTCAGCCTTCATGTTCCTGTCCATCGTTTTTTCCTATATTAACTGATACATACAAGCGCACCCCTTTGCCGGGAGCAGTATCCAGGTCAACAGCAGCTCCCACCGAACCAGCACGCTGCCAAATGGTGCGCAATCCAAAACCTTTGCTTTTCTTCCCCCTATCAAATCCTTTGCCATCATCAGCCACACTGATACTCAACACTTGATTTTGCAAACCTAATGCCACATCAATATGAGCTGCTTCGGAATATTTCACAGCATTACTGACCGCCTCTTGAACTATCCGATAAAATTCAAAGCCAATATTCTGCGGTACCAGGCTCCAATCCACTCCTTCCGTGGAATGATAGGAAGCCTGCTGTCTATCTGGCAAAGCCAAATGGAAGATGTAATCGGCCAGCATTTCATCTATAGTGGCATACTGAAACACGGGAGGCATCAATTCATGAGACAAAGTACGAAGCCGCTCGCGCAAACCCGAAAGTACTTCAAGATGGGGTTTCAGCTCTTTACTGATATCTGAAGGCATGTCTCTGAACTCCAATTCCAACGCCAGCATGCTGTTACACACATCATCGTGCAATTCCGATGCCATCCGTTCACGCTCACTCTCCAAACATCGATATATTTCCGCGTCAGACGCTGTTCGGTATCTTTCTGCAAAGCCATAAACTGCCTTTCCTTCTCTTCTGCAGCCTTGGCCAGCACAGCCAGACGTGCCTTCTGTCGCTGGCGGGCATACAACAAAGCCAACAATACAATGGTAAGTACGGACAACACACCACCACCAATGGTCTTACGCCACAATGAACGTTGTTCTTCGCGCAGCTGCTGCTCCTGCAAGCGGGTTATCATCAACTCCTTTTCCTTTGTGTCATACTTCACGGAATAGTCTGACAACAATTCTGAATATGTATTCTGAAAAGAAGAATCGCGTAACGCATAAGCTTTCTGCAAACTGTTAAAGGCCATAAGTGGCTGGTTCATTTTAAGATAACAATTCGCCATGTTGGCATAATGCTCATAGTCACGCGTATCATGATAGCCGTCCTCCATCATGTCTACCAGCTTACCGTAATAACCAATTGCCGCCCCATACTGCCCAACATCTTGCAACAGCGAAGCCTTGGCCTGGTAATAGCGATACAGGCCGACATCGGAACTCAGTGCATCTGACAATACATCAAGACTATCCAGATAGGCCATGGCACTGTCACGCCGCCCTGCAGCCCGATAAGCATTTGTCAGATAATTATAAACCTCGCAGAGCCGGCTCCTCCCATTAACAGATTTCAATACTGGTATAGCCTGCTTTAACACTGTAATGCCCTCGGACCGTCGATTGGGCAGATTACATAAAATAGCCCCCAAATTAGTATAGCAAGTGCCTAACATCAACATATTGCCCGTAAGGTGAGCATATTCAATTGCCTTACGCGAAAACGGAATAGCTGCTTCAGGCTGTTCCCACTCACAATAGAGAGTTGCCAGATTGCCATATATATAGGCGGCCGTAGTGAAGTTTTTCTGGGCTTCGCAAAGCAACAAGGCTTGTTCAAAGTTGTGTATACTATGTTCCAAGTCTTTCTTACGCCGATAGAGTGTACCCAATTGATTCAAGTTCTCTATCAACATGGCAGTATCTCGGTCTGTAAATGAACGTAAACGCGCCCGTTGGGTATAAAGCAAAGCAGAGTCAGTTTGCCCCTCATACAGATAAGAGCTTGCATAATTAGTCAACATAACTCTGTAACCGGCAGCCAGCTCAGGATGACCTTGAGCAGCTTTCATTCCCTTATTGAAATAGTAGCGGGCAGAATCGTACTTTGCATCCACATTGAAATAATAGCCCATATCCGAAGCACAATCCACCAGATACTCAGTTTTTCCGGCAGCCTCGGCATAAGCAATAGCTTTCCGTTTCAGCTTATACCCCTCAGCATAGTTGCCTTGACAAAAATAGGCCTCACTGCTCCAGGCATAATACTCAATCCAGGCTTCAAGTTTATTCGTCAACTTTGCCTGCTGACGAATAGAATCGGCATAGACCTGCAACAACGCAGGATTTTCACCAGTCTGATACAAATATCTGCACACGGCAGAATAGGAATCGAAGTCTTTCCGTGCAGTCGCCTCCCGACGCAAAGCCCGTAAATCATCCCCCGACCCGGCACATACCTCCATCGCAGAAAAGAGTAAAACGATGAATAAGCCGACTATTCTGAAGCGTTCCATTGAATACAGCATTGGTTTTGGGCAAAAATAAACAGAAAAAGTATATAAACCTATTATACGAAAGCATTTCTTAGGTCTAAAGAACAAAAAGGAAACAAAAAGCAACCCGCTACAGAGCAAAAATATTCTTTTGTCTGCAGCGGGGTAAAGCAAAAATCAGCACAGCAACAAGTTTATTATTTCTGTCTGATATAAATATTAATGGGAGTTCCTGTCAAATTCCACTTTTCACGCATCTTGTTTTCCAGGAAGCGTCGATAAGGTTCCTTCACATATTGAGGCAGATTGGCAAAAAACACAAAAGAGGGAACCTGTGTATTGGGCAACTGGGTAATATACTTAATCTTAATGTACTTACCTTTAATCGAAGGAGGCGGATAAGCCTCTATCAGAGGCAACATTTCCTCGTTCAGGCGTGCGGTAGGAATACGCGTATGACGATGTTCATACACATCGCGGGCTTCCTCCAATACTTTCAGAATACGTTGCTTGGTCAAAGCCGAAGCAAATATAATGGGGAAATCTACAAACGGTGCCAAACGGCTGCGAATAGCATCTTCATAGGAATTCATCAACTTGGCTGTCTTGTTTTCAACCAAATCCCATTTATTCACTACTACCACCAATCCCTTGGCATTCTTCTGTATCAACGAAACAATGTTCAAGTCTTGGCTTTCAATACCACGCGTAGCATCGAGCATCAGAATGCAGACATCAGAATTCTCTATAGAACGAATAGAACGGATGACTGAATAATACTCCAAATCTTCGCTCACTTTGTTTTTCTTACGTATCCCGGCCGTATCAACCAGATAGAAGTCAAACCCAAACTTATTGTAACGCGTATAAATGGAATCGCGAGTTGTACCGGCAATCTCCGTCACAATGTTGCGTTCTTCACCAATGAAAGCATTGACAATGGATGATTTTCCGGCATTCGGACGCCCCACTACAGCAAAACGGGGTATATCATCATCCAGAATCTCACCCGACTCTTTCTTGAACTTGCTTACAATCAAGTCCATCATATCGCCTGTACCACTTCCGGTCATGGCCGAAATGCAATAAGGGTCGCCCAAGCCTAAAGAATAAAATTCGGGGGCATTGTATTGCAATTCATTATTGTCCGTCTTGTTGGCAATCAGCAACACCGGCTTATTGGCTCTGCGCAAAATAGAGGCCACTTGCATATCAAGGTCGGTCACACCATTCATCACATCCACCACAAACAAGATGACATCAGCCTCTTCCACTGCCATCAATACTTGCTTCCTTATTTCTTCTTCAAAGATATCATCCGAATTTACTACCCAGCCTCCGGTATCAACCACAGAGAACTCAACGCCCTGCCACTCCGACTTTCCGTACTGGCGGTCTCGGGTTGTTCCTGCTTCCTCATTTACAATCGCCTGCCTTGACTTGGTCAAGCGATTAAACAGTGTAGATTTTCCCACATTGGGACGCCCTACTATTGCAACTAAATTTCCCATAGTTCACACACTTTTGTTTTTGCGACTATCACAGTCGTATGAATACTAATATTAATCCAGCTGATAACCAAAGTTACGCAACTCCTTATCCGAATTGCGCCAATCCTTATCAACTTTCACAAAGGTCTCTAAAAAAATCGTCTTTCCAAAAAATTTCTCCAAATCTTTGCGCGCCTCAGAGGCCACTTTTTTCAAAGCCTTTCCCTGCTTGCCTATAATGATACCTTTCTGCGACTCGCGTTCCACATAGATTACTGCATTGATATGAATCCTATGTGCATCTTCCTTAAACTGTTCGACAACGACCTCAACAGAATAAGGGATTTCCTTGTCATAGTAAAGCAGAATCTTTTCTCGAATGATTTCCGTAACAAAAAAACGAGCTGGTTTATCAGTCCACTGGTCCTTATCAAAATAAGGAGGCGAATCGGGCAAAAGGTCTTTCACCCGTCTCATCACATAATCTACATTAAACTTGGTAGCAGCCGAAATGGGAATAATTTCTGCCGCAGGCAACAACTCTTTCCAGGCTTCAACCAGTTCCACCAATTTCTCCTGATTACTCAAATCAATCTTATTAATCAGCAGAAGAACGGGAACATTCATCTGTGCTACCTTTTCGACGAAATCATTATGCTTGTCCGGTGTCTCCACCACATCTGTTACATACAACAGAACATCAGCATCGGTCAATGCAGAGGTTGAAAAATTCAGCATCGATTCCTGCAGCTTATAATTGGGTTTCAACACTCCCGGCGTATCAGAAAAAACTATCTGCATGTCCTCCGTATTATAAATGCCCATAATACGATGACGGGTAGTCTGCGCCTTAAAAGTTGCGATGGAAATCCGTTCTCCCACCAATGCATTCATCAAGGTGGACTTACCTACATTCGGATTGCCTACAATATTTACGAAACCTGCTTTGTGCATACCACTTAATTATGATGATTATATAAAATAGGGTGAGACAAAAAAACGCATCGAATTTATAAAATAGGATGCGTTTTCTGTTATGTTTAAGCAATAAAAATATTACTGATGCTTCTTTCCATCATATCCCCACTTCACGTAAACGGCACCCCAAGTAAATCCGGCGCCAAACGCAGTAAAGATAATATTATCGCCCTTCTTCAGTTTTTCCTCAAAATCCCAAATGCAAAGCGGAAGTGTTCCAGCACTGGTATTACCATAACGCTCTATATTGATAAGCACCTTTTCGTGGGGTACTTCCAAACGGTGTGCAACAGCATCTATAATACGCAAATTTGCCTGATGGGGAACTACCCAGTCGATAGTATCCTTCGTCAAATGATTTTTCTCGGCTATAGCAGCACTTACATCCGACATATTAGACACTGCATATTTAAATACTGTTCTACCTTCCTGATAAATATAGTGCATATGATTATCTATCGTAAAATAAGAAGGAGGACATACCGAGCCACCGGCCTTCATGTGCAGGAACGGCAAGCCTTTGCCATCAGTACGCAAAATAGCATCCATGATGCCCACATCTTCTGTGGTAGGTTCTACCATGAAAGCAGCTGCACCATCACCAAAAATAGGACAAGTAGCACGGTCTGTGTAATTCACCATTGACGACATCTTGTCAGCGCCGACAATGATAATTTTTTTATATCTTCCCGAACGGATGAAGTTGGCAGCAGTCTCCATCAAATACAAGAAACCGCTACATGCAGCCTGCAAGTCAAATGCGAATGCATTTTTCAAGCCCAGCTTATCGCACAAAATAGATGCCGTAGAAGGGAAATGATAATCAGGAGTAGAAGTAGCAACAACGACCAAATCAATGTCATCAGGATTAGAACCGGTACGCTGCATCAATTGTTTGGCAGCCTTACGTGCCATGTATGATGTACCCAATCCCTCTTCATTCAAGATTCGGCGTTCTTTTACTCCGATACGAGTCATAATCCATTCGTCGTTCGTATCTACCATCTTAGATATCTCGTCATTCGTCAAGACATAATCAGGTACATAACCACCGACGCCTGTAATTACTGCATTTATTTTTTCCATCAAAAAAATCGATTTAATGATAAGACCTAAATAGCAGCAGTCCAAAAGAACCTGCAGGTAATGCCTACAGATTCTTTCAGACTCTGATATTTAAGTATAGTTTATTAGAACCACCAGCAATATTATACGGCAGCTTCTTTCTCTACTGCGAGTTTACCTCTGTAGTAACCACATGCGCTACATACAGTGTGATATACATGCCATTCACCGCAGTTCGGGCAAATAGCCAGCGTAGGAGCTACTGCTTTGTCATGAGTTCTTCTCTTTGCAGTTCTAGTCTTTGACTGTCTTCTCTTAGGATGTGCCATTTTCTTTTAAAACTTTAATTGTTATCTAATATTTTCTTCAAATCATTCCAACGCGGATCAATCGGCGTTTCCATATTTTCCAAACCTGGTTCGTCGTCGCTTTCATCCCAAACATCATCCTCCAACATTTCATCATCAGCTGAAACGCGCAAATGTTTCTTCAACTTACTGCTCATAGCCTTATTACATTTGCCTGGAGCATGCACATGCTTCATCGGGATAGCCAACGCGACAAACTCATACATGAACCATGCCACATTGATTTCTCCCTCCTCTTCAGGAATAACCACTAAGTTGTCACCTTCTTCGGCATATTCATGTCCAAACTTAACCCTCAGCTTATCCGTAGAACTGATGGGCTGTTCCATATCATCCAGACAACGATCACAAGGCACCCAAACCATCCCATCGGTCTGAAAATCCAATTCAAAAGCACGAGATGTTCTTTTAACATTCAATACCACGTTGACTTTTCCCTTCTGTACTTCAGGTCCGTCAATATTGGCAAAGAATACATTATCCAAAACGAAATCATATCGGCATGAGTCCGTCTGCATCCCTTTCAGGTCTATTTTATATTTATCAAACTTTCCCAAAGCTTCTTCGTGTTTATTCGGGCGACAAAGATACAAATAATTCTCCTCATAATGTATAAATTAGGCCGAAATATTCACTTTTTAAGTTCTATTCTGATAGTTGTACCCTGATTAACCACCGATTCCTTCACGAAAATACGTCCAGAATGATACTCCTCTACAATTCTTTTGGCCAAAGACAGACCTAATCCCCAGCCTCTTTTTTTAGTAGTAAAACCAGGATTAAATATCGATTTGAAATAACGGTGCTCAATGCCCTTTCCTGTATCCGACACTTCTATAAACCAGCCTCGTTCCATCTGTCCCGCAGTTAAGGTCAAACTACCAGCACCATCCATGGCGTCAATAGCATTCTTACATAAATTTTCAATCACCCACTCAAACAATGTCCCATTTACTTTTACCACCGATATGCTATCAGGTATATGCAAACTAATTTTCACCTTACTGGAAGTCCTATGACGAATATACTCCGTAACACGCTCCAATAATCGACGTAAGTCAATGTCCTCCACTTCCGGCACAGACCCAACCTTTGAGAATCGGTTAGCTATCATCTGCAAACGCTCCACATCTTCTTGCAAAGATAAAATCAAATCATCATCCGGATATTGCACTTTAAGCAGCTCAGTCCAGGCCATCAAAGAAGAAATAGGAGTACCCAACTGATGAGCGGTTTCTTTGGAAAGGCCCACCCAAACCTTATTCTGCTCTGCCTTTTTTGAACTTAACAAGGCAAAGATAGCAATCAGAACAAACACAACAACCACAAACAGCTGTACATAAGGATAAACTTCCAGTCGATGCAACATCAACGAACTGCCATAACAAACCTGCCAATAGTCTGTACCATCACCCGACAAATCGATTTGCAACACATTCCCATCGGACTTAAAATGACGCAAATGTTCCAGTAAGACAGTAGCAGTATCTACACCTTCTGACAATTCAATATTCCTGTAGGTTTGTATATCACCGGATTTATCCGCCACAACCACAGGAATAGTATGGTTTGCATTCAGCACTTTCAACACCATGGTAAGATCGCTTGTATCATCGGCAACCTGTAAACCGCGCATAGCCTCCGCCCATACTTCCATACTAACCCTCTCTTCTTCCGACAAATCACGAATCAATGAATGAGATATGAATAGTGAACCAAAGGCAATCACTACAGCCACAAGTACCACCCATAAACGGTTAAATCGAATTTGTTTAACAAAATCTATAGACATAGCAACTATAAAATACAGGTACAAACAAATAGGAACAAAAACTTCTACCCCACCTCATGCAGTATTACAAATCGACTAGAAGCAAAAACAATGAATTATTCAATCGAGCGTAAAGCTCGAATACACAAATAATCATAGAATATTAACGTGTCAACAAAGGATTTATTATACCAGACTCTCAAATCGGCATTAACAATATAAACATTTAAAAAAACAGTTTCAATAGATATGCCAGAAATCCACGAAAAATAGGATAGAACATGAAAATAGTGGCATAGTTCATCAAACCAACAGGAGGCAATACCCCAAGTACAGACAAAAAAAGCTGCACCCTATCACAGGATGCAGCCTCATAAATATATCTACTAAGAATAGTGAGCTTATTCAGCCTTTGCTTCTTCAGCAGTAGCTTCTTCAGCAACAGGTGCCTCAGTCGCAGGAGCTGCAGTAGCAGCAGATTTCTTAGAACGACGAGTACGAGTTGCCTTCTTAGCTGTAGCAGTCTTGGCCATGTTCTCATTGTAGTCAACGAGTTCAATGAAGCACATTTCTGCATTATCACCCAAACGGTTACCAGTCTTGATGATACGAGTATAACCACCCGGACGATCAGCAATCTTCACAGAGATTTCTTTGAACAGTTCAGTTACAGCATATTTATCTTGCAGGTTGCTAAACACAACACGACGTGAGTTAGTTGTGTCATTCTTTGATTTAGTAATCAGCGGCTCTACAAACTTCTTAAGAGCTTTCGCCTTTGCTACAGTCGTAGTGATTCTTTTGTGCTTGATCAAAGAACACGCCATATTGGCCAACATTGCGTTTCTGTGAGAAGCAGTACGACCCAAATGATTGAATTTCTTATTATGTCTCATTGTTATTCTTTATCTAATTTATATTTAGAAATATCAGTTCCAAACGACAGATTCAGACTTTCCAGCAAATCATCAAGCTCGGTAAGCGATTTCTTTCCGAAATTTCTGAACTTCAAGAGGTCAGTCTTATTAAACTGTACCAAGTCGCCCAAAGTTTCAACATCGGCAGCCTTCAAGCAGTTGAGGGCACGGACAGAAAGATCCATATCCACAAGCTTAGTCTTGAGCAACTGACGCATATGCAGAACTTCTTCGTCAAATTCTTCATTACCTTCACTATCGTTGGTCTCCAGCGTAATCTTTTCGTCAGAGAACAGCATGAAATGATAAATCAGAATCTTGGCAGCCTCTTTCAGAGCTTCTTTCGGGTGAATGGAACCGTCGGTAGTAATCTCAAGCACCAGTTTGTCATAGTCCGTCTTTTGCTCAACACGGAACGGCTCAATCTGATACTTAACATTACGTATCGGAGTATAAATAGAGTCGATAGGAATTACATTCACATCGGTGCAATATTCGCGGTTTTCATCAGCAGGAACATAACCGCGACCCTTATTGATTGTAATATCTATCTGCATAGTAGCCTTTGAATCCAAATGACAAATAACTAATTCAGGATTTAACACTTCAAATCCAGTCAAATACTTACCTATGTCACCTGCTTTAAATTCACTTGAATTCTCGACTGTAATACTTACTTTCTCACTCTCGAATTCTTCAACTACTTGCTTGAATCTCACTTGTTTCAGATTCAAGATAATGTTAGTAACATCCTCTTTTGCCCCCGGAACACTGGAAAATTCATGCTCAACACCGTCTATCTTGATAGTAGTGATAGCAAAACCTTCCAATGAAGAAAGCAGGATGCGGCGCAGTGCATTACCCACGGTAATACCGAAACCGGGCTCCAACGGACGAAATTCGAATTTTCCGAATCTAGAGTCCGCTTCCAACATTAATACTTTATCAGGTTTTTGAAATGCTAATATCGCCATGAAATTAATTATTTATTATTTAGAGTACAATTCTACAATCAAATGCTCCTTAATGTTTTCAGGAATGTCTGCTCTTTCAGGAATATGCAGGAACTTACCAGCCTTCATATTCTCATCCCATTCCAACCAAGGATATTTGCTGTGATTGAAACCAGCCAAAGCATTCACAATCACTTCCAAAGACTTGGATTTTTCGCGAACACCAATAACTTGTCCCGGCTTAACAGCGTAAGAAGGAATGTTTACTACTTCACCGTCAACAACAATGTGCTTGTGGCTAACCAGCTGACGAGCAGCAGCACGTGTAGGAGCAATACCCAAACGATAAACTACATTGTCCAGACGACCTTCAAGCAACTGAAGAAGTACCTCACCGGTAATACCCTTCGCTGTAGCAGCCTTTTCAAACAGATTGCGGAACTGTTTCTCCAATACACCATAAGTATATTTGGCTTTCTGTTTCTCACGAAGTTGAACACCATATTCAGAAGTTTTTCTCTTTCTTGAATTTCCGTGCTGACCGGGAGGGAAGTTCTTCTTAGACAAAACTTTGTCTGCTCCAAAGATAGCTTCACCGAATTTACGGGCAATTCTTGATTTTGGTCCAGTATATCTAGCCATTTCTTTTAAATTTTAATTGTTTTATCATGAACTCAATTTGTTGCAGCCGCGATTGTAGAGAAGAAAAATAATACAATCCAAAACCAAATCAAGCTTCACTAATTATATAAAGGTAAATATTAAACTCTACGTCTTTTCGGAGGACGACATCCATTATGTGGAAGCGGAGTTACATCGATAATCTCAGTAACTTCAATACCAGCGCCATGAATAGTTCTGATAGCAGATTCACGACCATTACCCGGTCCCTTCACATAAGCTTTTACCTTTCTCAAACCAAGATCGTATGCTACTTTAGCGCAATCCTGGGCAGCCATCTGTGCTGCATAAGGAGTGTTCTTCTTAGAACCTCTGAAACCCATCTTTCCGGCAGAAGACCAAGAGATAATCTGACCTTCGCTGTTTGCCAGAGAAACAATAATATTGTTGAAAGAAGAATGAACATGCAACTGTCCATTAGCATCTACTTTCACATTTCTTTTTTTTGCTGCAACTGTTTTTTTTGCCATATCAACAATTATTATTTAGTAGCTTTTTTCTTATTAGCAACGGTTTTCTTTCTACCTTTACGAGTACGTGCATTGTTCTTAGTGCTCTGACCTCTAACAGGCAGACCAATACGGTGACGTACACCACGATAGCAACCAATATCCATTAATCGCTTAATGTTTAATTGCACTTCTGAACGAAGATCACCTTCTACTTTGTATTCAGCACCAATGATTTCACGAATTCTAGCAGCCTGGTCATCTGTCCAGTCTTTCACTTTCACATCTCTGTCAACACCAGCCTTATCCAAGATTTTTGCTGAACTACTGCGTCCAATACCATATACATAGGTTAACGCAATCTCGCCTCTCTTATTCTGAGGCAAATCTACACCAACTATTCTTATAGCCATATACTAAATTATTTTTTTTGCAAAAATAATAAATTATCCTTGACGTTGTTTATACTTAGGATTTTTCTTGTTAATAACATACAAACGGCCATTACGTCTAACGATCTTACATTCTGGCGTACGCTTCTTTAAGGATGCTTTTACTTTCATATCTTATTAATTATTTATATCTAAATACTATTCGACCCTTTGACAAGTCGTAAGGCGACATTTCGACTCTAACTTTATCACCCGGCAGAATCTTGATATAATGCATTCTCATCTTACCGGAGATATGAGCAGTAATCTCATGTCCATTTTCTAATTCAACACGAAACATTGCATTCGACAATGCTTCAACAATAACTCCATCTTGTTCTATTGCAGACTGTTTTGCCATATAAATTGCTTAAATTGCTTTATTTCCTAATACTTCCTCGATGAACTCAAAAGATGACAGAATATCAGCTTCACCATTTCTGATTGCTATCGTGTGCTCAAAATGTGCAGCACATTTTCTATCTCTTGTCCTGACAGTCCAACCGTCAGGGTCAATCATCACTTGTCTGTTTCCAAGTGTAATCATTGGCTCAATAGCGATACACAATCCGTTCTTCAAAAGCGTTCCGCTGCCTCTTCTCCCATAATTGGGAACAGCCGGTTCCTCATGCATTTCCTTGCCGATACCATGACCAACCAATTCACGAACGACACCATAAGAATGGCTCTCACAATGTTGCTGAATCGAATAGCCGATATCACCAATACGCTTACCTTGAACCGCATTGCAAATACCAATGTAAAGCGCTTCTTTAGTGACTTTCAACAACTGACGAATCTCTTCGTCAACCTCACCAACACAAAAGGTATAAGCCGAATCACCACAAAAACCATTCATGTAAGTCCCACAGTCAACCGATACTACATCACCATCTTTCAGGACTTCATCACCCGGAATACCATGTACCACGGCATCGTTAACCGAAGTACAAATCGAAGCGGGAAACGGATCGCCAAACTGATTGGGAAACCCTTTGAACGTCGGAATAGCTCCATTATCTCTAATAAACTCTTCCGCAACCTTATCCAATTCCCGCGTCGTAACCCCTGGCTTAATAATCTTTGCGACCTCTGCCAAAGTCTTTCCTACAAGCAGATTGCTCTGTCTGAGCAATTCTATTTCATCTTCAGTCTTCAGGAATATCATTCTCTAGCAAATGTTTAATAAGCAGCTATATTGCCACTACGGCCTTTGATACGTCCAGATTTCAGCAAACCGTCATAATGTCTCATCAACAAATGACTTTCTACCTGCTGCAGCGTATCCAGTACCACACCTACAAGAATTAACAAAGATGTTCCACCAAAGAACTGAGCAAACTCGGCTTTCACACCAAATATACCGGCAAAAGCAGGCATGATAGCAACAATAGCCAAGAAGAAAGAACCAGGCAAAGTAATGCGAGACATAATCTCATCAATATACTCAGCAGTCTTCTTACCCGGCTTGATGCCCGGAATGAAACCGTTGTTACGCTTCATGTCTTCAGCCATCTGAGTCGGATTGATAGTAATTGCCGTATAGAAATACGTGAAAAGTATAATCATGACAGCAAATACCAAGTTGTACCAGAAGCTTGTATGATCAGTAAATGCACGTGCAAAACCACTAAGGTTGTTTACATCCGAAAAACCGATAAATGTAATAGGAATAAACATGATGGCCTGAGCAAAGATGATAGGCATCACACCAGCAGCATTCACTTTCAAAGGAATGTACTGACGAGCACCACCATACTGCTTATTACCAACAATCTTCTTGGCATACTGTACAGGAATCTTGCGGGTACCCTGTACCAAAAGAATTGCCGCACCTATCACGAGCAACAAGAAAACGATTTCAATCAAGAACATAACCAGACCACCCGTCTTATCTGCTACACGGGCAACAATCTCCTGGAACAGAGACTGAGGCAAACGGGCAATGATACCAATCAAGATAATGAAAGAAATACCGTTTCCAATACCTTTATCCGTGATTCTCTCACCAAGCCACAAAATAAACATACTTCCAGCCGCCAGAATGATGGTAGAAGTAGCCATAAACAGAGTCCAATCTAATGAAGCATTTAAAGAAGACCCAGCCTGCATTCTGAGGTTAAGCAAATAAGAAGGTGCCTGCACCAACAGGATGAAAATCGTCAAATAACGAGTGTACTGATTCATCTTTCTCCTGCCACTCTCTCCTTCACGCTGCAGCTTCTGGAAATAAGGAACTGCAATACCCAGCAACTGGATAACGATAGAAGCAGAGATATACGGCATGATACCCAATGCAAAAATAGATGCATTGGAGAATGCACCACCTGAGAACATATTTAACAAGGCCAACAAACCTGTGCTTGTTTGTCTATGTAATTCAGATTCCCCAGACAATACCGCAGTATCAATACCCGGCAAAACGACGTATGAACCGAAACGGTAAATTGCAACAAACAATATGGTAATGAGGATCCGTTGTCTCAGATCCTCAATTTTCCATATATTCTTTAATGTTTCAATAGCTTTTCTCATCGAATCAGAGTTTTACCACTTGTCCACCCGTAGCTTCGATAGCAGCCACAGCAGACTTTGAGAAAGCATGTGCCTGCACCTCCAACTTAGCAGTCAAAGTTCCGTTACCTAATACTTTAACCAACTGATCTGAAGAGATAAATCCAGCTGCAACCAAATCATTGATACCTACAGTCTGCAAATTCTTAGCTTCAGCCAACTTCTGAATCGTATCCAAGTTGATAGCCTTATACTCAACACGGTTGATGTTCTTAAAGCCAAATTTGGGGACACGACGTTGCAGAGGCATCTGACCTCCTTCAAAACCAATCTTCTTAGAGTAACCCGATCTTGATTTAGCTCCCTTATGACCTCTGGTTGAAGTACCGCCCAAGCCTGAGCCCGGTCCACGACCGATTCTCTTTCTTGTTTTAGTAGAGCCTGCTGCAGGTTTTAAATTATTTAAGTTCATATTGTAATTCGTTTTTATATTCAACAAATACCCTTACTTAACAATGGTAACCAAGTGCTTTACTTTATCCACCATTCCAAGAACAGAAGGATTGCTTTCGTGTTCAACCACGTGATTCAACTTACGAAGTCCCAGCGCATCAAGTGTTCTTTTCTGATCCTTCGGTGCACCAATTCTACTCTTAACTTGTTTAATCTTTATAGTCGACATAATTTTCCTCCTTATCCTCTAAATACTTTTTCTACACTGATACCTCTGTTTTGAGCAACCATACGTGCATCACGCATTTCACCCAAAGCCATGATAGTAGCCTTTACCAAGTTGTGAGGGTTAGAAGAACCTTTTGACTTAGCCAAAACGTCTGTCACACCAACACTTTCCAGAACGGCACGCATAGCACCACCAGCAACCACACCAGTACCGTGAGAAGCCGGCTTAATGAATACTTCAGCACCGCCAAACTTAGCAGACTGCTCATGAGGAACTGTACCTTTCAGCACGGGAACCTTTGTCAAGTTCTTCTTTGCTGCTTCTACACCCTTGGCAATGGCAGCTGTAACTTCACCAGCCTTACCAAGTCCCCATCCGATAATACCTTCTTCGTTACCTACTACAACAATAGCAGAGAAACTAAAAGTTCTACCACCTTTGGTCACCTTGGTTACACGGTTAATGGCAACCAATCTGTCCTTCAGTTCTATATCGTTTGAAATTTTAACTCTATTATTAAGTCCTGCCATAATGATTAAAAATTAAGTCCACCGTTACGAGCAGCATCAGCCACTTCTTTTACTCTCCCATGATACAAGTAACCATTACGGTCGAACACAACAGTCGTAATACCGGCCTCTTGAGCCTTCTTAGCAATCAGTTCGCCAACTTTGGCAGCTTGTTCTTTCTTTGCAACTTTCTCAGTCATTCCCAGTGAAGAAGCAGCAGCCAATGTTCTTCCCGACAAATCGTCGATAATCTGAACATAGATTTGCTTATTACTTCTAAATACGCTCATACGAGGACGTTCAGGCGTACCTGAAATTTTATTGCGTACTCTATATTTGATCTTAGTCCGTCTTTCTATTTTTGTTGTCATAATTCTATCAATTTAAATGATTATTTAGCACCGGCTGATTTACCAGACTTTCTACGAATTTCTTCACCAACAAACTTAATACCTTTACCCTTGTAAGGTTCGGGCTTACGGAAAGAACGTATCTTAGAGCAAACTTGACCCAGCAACTGTTTGTCGCAAGACTCCAAAATAATAAGAGGATTCTTATTTCTTTCAGACTTTGTTTCAACTTTTACCTCAGGCGGCAACTGAATAAAAATACTATGAGTGTATCCCAAAGCCAATTCAATAATATTGCCCTTGTTTGAAGCACGGTAACCTACACCGACCAATTCCAACTCTTTCTTATATCCCTCAGATACGCCAACAACCATATTGTGAACCAATGCACGATACAGTCCATGGAAAGCGTGTCTTTGCTTGGGATTATCCTGCATCAAAGCTTCGTTTTCAGTCAATACTACATGACCTTCTTCAATGGCAACATTGATAGCAGGGTTTACATACTGGCTCATTTCGCCTTTGGGTCCCTTCACGGTAACCACATTGTCCTTCAGGGTAACTGTTACGCCTGCGGGAATACTAACGGGTAATTTTCCTATTCTTGACATTGCTTAATCCCTCCTATTAATATACATAACACAAAACTTCACCACCGATTTTCAGTTCAGCGGCTTCTTTGTTGGTCATCACACCTTTGGAAGTAGATATTATAGCAATACCCAAACCATTGATTACACGCGGCATATCCTTGTAACCGGTATATTTACGCATACCCGGAGTAGAAACTCTCTCCAGCTTCTTGATAGCGTTAACTTTGTTCACCGGATCATACTTCAAGGCAACTTTAATAGTTCCTTGAGGACCATCTTCTACAAACTTATAGTTAAGAATGTAGCCTTTCTCGAAAAGAATCTTAGTGATTTCTTTCTTCAAATTTGAAGCCGGAACTTCCACAACTCTGTGCTTCGCCTGGATAGCGTTCCGCAACCTCGTCAAATAATCTGCTATTGGATCAGTCATAAAAAAATTAATTAAATTAATCAGGACTACCCTGACAATATTTAAAAATAAAAAACAATTACCAGCTTGCTTTCTTTACGCCCGGGATAAGACCATTAGAAGCCATCTCACGGAACTGGATTCTGGAGATGCCAAACTGACGAATATATCCTTTGGGACGACCAGTCAACTTGCAACGGTTATGCAAGCGGATAGGATTCGCATTCTTTGGCAGATCCTGCAATTTCTGAGCTGCTTCGTAAGCGTCAGCGGGATCACCCGTTCTAACAATCTGCTTCAGCGCAGCTCTCTTTGCGGCATACTTGGCTACTAACTTGGCACGTCTTACTTCACGCGCTTTCATTGATTCCTTTGCCATAATTTATCAATCTTTTTTTGCGTTTTTAAATGGTAAACCGAACTCCTTCAACAATGCATAACCTTCTTCATCTGTCTTCGCAGAGGTTACAAAGGTAATATTCATTCCGAGAATTCTTGTAATACTATCGATATTTATTTCAGGGAAAATGATTTGTTCCTGAATACCAAGAGTATAGTTACCCTTACCGTCAAACTTGCTTTCGATTCCCTTGAAGTCACGGATACGCGGCAGAGCCACTCTAACCAGCTTCTCAAGGAATTCATACATACGCTCACGACGCAATGTCACCATCACACCGATGGGCATTTTCTTACGCAACTTAAAGTTTGCAATATCTTTGCGAGAAACCGTAGCCACAGCCTTCTGGCCAGTGATGGCAGTGATTTCGTTAATTGCCACTTCAATAATCTTCTTGTCGGCAACTGCCATACCCAATCCTTGATTGATAACAATCTTCTTAAGCACGGGTATCTGCATAGTAGAAGAATACTGGAATTGTGCTTTCAATGCCGGCGCAATACGCTCAGCATATTCTTTCTTAAGGCTTGCAGTATTACTCATTACTTAATCTCCTCTCCTGATTTTTTAGAATAACGCACTGAAGTGCCGTCAGCACTCTTTTTTCTACCAATACGCGTAGCTTTGCCACTCTTCGGATCCACCGGATTCAAGTTTGAAATATGGATAGAAGCTTCCTGCTTCACGATGCCGCCCTGAGGATGCTTAGCGTTCGGTTTTGTACTTTTGGATACCATGTTGATGCCTTCCACGATGGCACGGTTTTCTTTCACAAGAACCTTCAACACACGACCAGTCTTACCTTTGTCTTCACCAGTATTAACGTAAACTGTATCGCCTTTTTTAATATGTAATTTACTCATTACTTAAATCTTTTACAAAATTAAAGTACTTCAGGAGCGAGTGACACAACTTTCATGTTGGTAGCACGAAGTTCACGAGCTACCGGACCGAAAATACGACTACCTCTAATCTCGCCTGCATTGTTCAACAATACGCAAGCATTATCATCAAAACGTATATAAGAACCATCGGGACGACGGATTTCTTTCTTAGTACGTACGATCAAAGCTTTAGACACTGCACCTTTTTTAATATCACTTGAAGGAATGACGCTCTTTACAGAAACAACAATCACGTCCCCCACTGAAGCATAACGACGACCCGTACCGCCCAAAACGCGAATACAGAGAGCCTCTTTTGCTCCACTGTTATCACATACTGTAATTCTGGATTCTACTTGTATCATAATTACTTAGCTCTTTCAATTATTTCTACCAATCTCCATCTTTTAGTCTTGCTCAAAGGACGAGTCTCCATAATAAGTACAGTATCACCGATATTGCACTCATTTTTTTCATCATGAGCATGGTACTTCTTAGTCTTGCTAACGAACTTACCATATATGGGGTGTTTCTCTTTAAACTTAGCTGCTACTGTAATGGTCTTCTCCATTTTATTGCTCAGCACAACCCCAGTTCTTTCTTTTCTTAAATTTCTTGCTTCCATCAAGCTCATCATTTATTGTTAAGTTCTCTTTGGCGTAATTCAGTTTTCATACGCGCAATAGTCCTGCGTAATTGTTTGATCTGAGCAGGATTGTCCAAAGGAGAAATAGAATGATTTAAAACCATTTGATTATAGTTTGTCACTTCTGCCTCTACTCTTTCTACCAAATCATTGGTAGGTATTTCTTTTATTTCTGCTATTTTCATATCCCTTACGCATTTTGATTTTGAATATCATAATCACGTCTTACAACAAACTTAGTTGTAATAGGAAGCTTCTGTGCAGCTAAGCGCAAAGCTTCTTTTGCGATTTCATAAGATACCCCTTCGGCTTCGATAATAATTCTTCCCGGAGTAACAGGGGCAACAAAGCCCTCTGGAGCACCTTTACCTTTACCCATACGTACATCAGCAGGTTTTCTGGTAATAGGCTTATCCGGGAAAATACGAATCCAAATTTGTCCTTGACGTTGCATATATCTTGTCACTGCAATACGAGCAGCTTCGATCTGACGGCCTGTAATCCATTTTGTTTCCAAAGCCTTAATTCCAAAAGAACCGAAAGCCAACTGATTACCTCTCTGGGCAATACCTTTTTGACGGCCTTTTTGTTGTCTTCTGAATTTTGTCTTTTTCGGTTGTAACATAATTCCTAAAAATTCAAATTCGTTTAGCGATTATTTTTCTTTCTTTTGAAGTTCTTTCCGCCATTGTTTCCGCTATTGCTTCCACGACCACTTTCCTTGCTTTGCGTAAAGTTCGGAGCCAACTCCTTCTTACCATAAACTTCACCTCTACAAATCCAAACTTTAATGCCGAGAAGACCAACCTTAGTCAATGCTTCTGCATGACAATAGTCGATATCTGCTCTGAAAGTGTGCAACGGAGTTCTTCCTTCCTTATACATTTCAGAACGAGCCATTTCAGCTCCATTCAAACGTCCTGAAATCTGAATTTTGATACCTTCAGCACCCATACGCATTGTATTAGCGATAGCCATTTTTATGGCACGGCGATAGGCAATCTTTCCCTCTACCTGACGAGCGATGTTGTTTGCAACTATAACAGCATCCAACTCAGGTCTTTTCACTTCGAAGATATTGATCTGAATATCCTTATCGGTAACCTTCTTCAACTCTTCTTTCAACTTATCAACTTCTTGGCCACCTTTACCGATAATAATACCCGGACGTGCAGTACAAACGGTAATAGTCACGAGTTTCAGTGTACGTTCAATTACGATTCTTGAAACACTGGCTTTTGCAAGTCTAGCGTTCAAATATTTACGAATCTTGCTATCTTCCAGCAGAGAATCGCCGTAATTATTTCCACCATACCAATTGGAATCCCATCCTCTGATGATTCCTAAACGGTTGCTTATTGGATTAACTTTTTGTCCCATTTACCTTAATTTTGATCTTCGTTATTACTTTTAGAACCAACGAACAACGTTACGTGATTTGAACGCTTACGAATTCTGTAACCTCTACCCTGCGGAGCCGGTCTCATTCTTTTGAGTGTAGCACCACCATCAACAAAAATCTTCGTTACAAATAATTCGCCACTTTCAGCTTTACGTTCGTTTTTCTGCTCCCAGTTAGCAATTGCAGAGCGCAGTAATTTCTCAACTCTGGCAGCTGCTTCTTTTGAAGAAAACTTCAAAACGCCAAGTGCTCTATTCACTTCCATCCCGCGAATCATGTCAGCCACGAGACGCATTTTGCGAGGGGAAGTAGGAACATTCTGCAACTTTGCAAAATACATGGTCTTAAGGGCTTCTTTTCTTTTTTCAGCCGATATTTTTTTTCTTGCTCCCATTATATTTATTACTTTATTATTTCAGATAAATCCTGTTATTTTTTCTTATTACCAGCGTGTCCTCTGAAAGTACGAGTTGGAGCAAATTCGCCCAACTTGTGCCCTACCATATTTTCGGTAACGTATACAGGAATAAATTTATTTCCGTTATGAACTGCAACTGTATGGCCTACGAAATCAGGCGAAATCATTGAAGCTCTGGCCCAAGTCTTAACAACAATTTTCTTGCCCGATTCATTCATAGCAAGAACTTTCTTCTCAAGCTTAACGTTAATATACGGACCTTTTTTTAATGAACGACTCATAATTTACTCAATTAATCAGATTACTTCTTTCTTCTCTCAATAATATACTTAGACGATTGTTTCTTCGGAGCTCTAGTCTTAAGTCCCTTAGCGTACAATCCCTTACGAGATCTTGGGTGTCCTCCTGAAGCACGTCCTTCACCACCACCCATTGGATGATCAACCGGGTTCATCACAACACCACGGTTACGTGGGCGACGGCCCATCCAACGAGAACGTCCAGCTTTACCTGAACTTTCCAATCCATGATCTGAATTACCAACACTACCGATAGTAGCTTTACAAGTGCTAAGTATTTGTCTAACCTCACCTGAAGGCAACTTGATAACACAATATTTACCTTCTCTTGAAGTTAGCTGAGCAAAATTACCAGCCGAACGAACCAAAGCAGCGCCCTGACCCGGACGTAATTCAATGTTATGAATTACAGTACCAACTGGAATATTCTGAAGAGGAAGTGCATTGCCAATTTCCGGAGCTGCATTTTCACCTGACATCAAAGTCGCACCTACTTGCAATCCATTGGGAGCAATTATATATCTTTTTTCTCCATCTGCATAAAACAACAAAGCAATACGAGCCGAACGATTCGGGTCATATTCTATTGTTTTAACCACTGCAGGCACACCGTCCTTATTTCTCTTGAAATCTACAATTCTGATAATCTTCTTATGACCACCACCGATGTAGCGCATAGTCATCTTACCTTCGCTGTTACGACCACCTGAAGACTTCTTGCCATAAACAAGAGATTTTTCTGGTACCCGCGCAGTAATTTCCTCAAAGGTACCAATAATTTTATGTCTTTGCCCCGGTGTTGTGGGCTTAAATTTACGTACTGCCATTTCTTTTAAATATTGCTATAAAAATCAATAGTATCTCCTTCTTTCAACGTAACGATTGCTTTTTTATAAGCACTCGTACGACCATTGATGATACCAGCTTTTGTATAACGGCTTTTATTTTTGCCTGCATACTTAACCGTATTCACATCAACTACCGTAACGTTATATAAGGCTTCAACTTCACTCTTAATTTCCAGTTTGTTAGCATCAGGACGCACAATAAAGCCGAAACGGTTGTTCGCCTTATCAGTAATTGCTGTCATTTTCTCTGTTACTAACGGTTTAATAATAATTCCCATTATTTAAGCCTCCTTTTTACATTAAGATATTGTCAATAGCCGAAAGAGCGCTTTCAGTAAACACAACAACCCCAGCATTCAATACTCTGTAAGTATTTAATCCTGAGACTGTCTGTACATTTGCACTTTCCACATTACGAGCCGACAAATATACGTTTTTATTTGCTTCTGGTAAAATTACAAGCAGCTTTTTGTCAGAAACTTTAAGATTTTTTGTCATAGCAACAAAATCTTTCGTTTTCGGAGCTTCAAAATTAAAGTCTTCTACAATAACAACTGCATTGTTCTGAGCTTTATATGCCAAAGCTGACTTACGAGCTAATGTCTTTACTTTTTTATTCAACTTGAAGTAGTAATCTCTAGGTTTAGGACCGAAAGCACGAGCACCACCAACAAGTACCGGTGAATTCATATCACCACGACGTGCACCACCACCGCCTTTCTGACGACCGATTTTACGAGTAGAACCACTTATCTCACTTCTTTCTTTTGATTTGTGTGTACCCTGACGCTGATTAGCCATAAATTGTTTTACGTCTAAATAGATAGCATGGTCGTTGGGCTCAATTCCGAAGATAGACTCGTTTAACGTAATCTTTCTCCCAGTGTCTTCACCTTTAATGTTATATACGTTAACTTCCATTATTTTTCAATTATTACGATTGAACCTTTGCAACCGGGAACAGAACCCTTAATCAAAAGGAGGTTGTGATCCGGAAGAACCTTTAATACCTGTAAGTTTTGAACAGTCACTCTGTCGCCGCCAAGTTGACCACCCATACGCATTCCTTTGAATACTTTTGCAGGGTATGAACAGGCACCGATAGAACCCGGCTTACGAGCACGGTTGTGTTGACCGTGCGTAGCCTGACCTACACCACCAAAACCATGTCTTTTAACTACACCTTGAAAACCCTTACCTTTAGAAGTTCCGATAACATCAACGAACGTTACATCATTGAACAATTCTACGGTAACAGTATCACCCAGATTTAACTCTGTTTCAAATTCTTTGAACTCAGCCAAGTGTTTCTTGGGAGTTACTCCAGCTTTCTTAAAGTGGCCCATCAAAGGCTTTGTAGTGTGCTTCTCCTTCTTGTCCTGGAAGCCCAGCTGAACAGCTTCATAACCGTCCTTTTCTACAGTTTTCACTTGAGTAACAACACAAGGACCTGCTTCGATAACAGTGCATGGTACATTCTTACCCTCGGCACTGAAAACGGATGTCATTCCGATTTTTTTTCCTAATAATCCTGGCATTTCACTTAAAATTTAAATACTAAACTTTGATTTCTACTTCCACACCACTCGGTAACTCCAACTTCATCAGAGCATCTACAGTCTTAGCTGTTGAGCTATAGATGTCGATCAATCTCTTATAAGAAGAGAGTTCAAATTGTTCACGTGACTTCTTATTAACGAAAGTCGAACGGTTCACGGTAAAAATACGCTTATGCGTAGGGAGAGGAATCGGACCGCTAACGATAGCACCCGTTGCCTTCACCGTTCTTACAATCTTCTCAGCTGACTTGTCAACCAAGTTGTGGTCGTAAGATTTCAATTTAATTCTAATTTTCTGACTCATTAGTTTGATTAATTATTAATATTATAATAAGATAAAATTCCGTAGGCTAAGAGTCATTCGCTAGCCTACGGACTTTAACATTTTTAGATCAAATCAACACGCCCTTTGACCTCTTCCAACACTGCCTTAGCAATAGAGTTAGAAACTTGAGCATGATGAGAATAAACCATTGATGAAGTAGCTCGACCAGAAGTGATTGTACGTAACGCTGTTACATAACCAAACATTTCTGCCAACGGAACCATTGCCTTCACGATACGAGCACCTGAACGACTGGATTCCATACCTTCAACCTGACCACGGCGCTTATTCAAGTCACCGATTACATCACCCATGTTTTCTTCCGGAGTTACAACTTCCAGTTTCATAATAGGCTCCATAAGTACAGGACCTGCCTTAGCACAGGCACTTTTATATGCCTGGATAGCACAGATTTCGAATGATAACTGATCAGAGTCAACAGGGTGGAAAGAACCATCAAGCAAAGTAACCTTCAGTGAATCCAAAGGATAACCAGCCAACACACCATTCTTCATTGCAGTAGTAAAGCCTTTCTGAACAGACGGAATAAATTCTTTAGGAATATTACCACCTTTTACTTCATCTATAAACTGCAAGCCGCCTTGAGTAAAGTCTTCATCTACAGGGCCAATATTTACGATAATATCCGCAAATTTACCACGTCCACCAGATTGTTTCTTATAAACTTCACGCAAATTAACTGTCTTCGTGATAGCCTCCTTGTAATTTACCTGAGGTTTACCCTGATTACATTCTACTTTAAACTCACGTTTCAGACGGTCAATAATGATATCCAAGTGAAGCTCACCCATACCAGAGATAACAGTCTGACCTGTTTGTTCGTCAGTCTTCACAGTAAACGTCGGATCTTCTTCAGCCAATTTAGCCAAACCGTTAGACAGTTTGTCCATATCCTTCTGAGTCTTCGGTTCTACAGCAATACCAATAACCGGTTCCGGGAAATCCATAGACTCCAATACAATCGGGGCATTTTCATCACACAATGTATCACCTGTATGAATATCCTTAAATCCAACACCTGCACCAATATCACCAGCACCAATTACTTCAACCGGATTCTGTTTGTTTGAGTGCATCTGGAACAGACGAGATACACGTTCTTTTTTACCAGAACGAGAATTATAGATATAAGAACCTGCTTCAATCTTACCAGAGTAAACACGGAAGAATGTCAAACGACCTACATACGGGTCAGTAGCAATCTTAAATGCCAATGCAGAAGTCTTTTCATCATCGCTGGGCTTACGATCTTCCTCAGCACCTGTCTCAGGATTTGTTCCAACTACATTTTCAGTATCCAATGGAGAAGGCAAGAATGCGCAAACATAGTCAAGCAGTGTCTGTACACCTTTATTCTTGAATGAAGAACCACACAACATCGGAACTACAGCCATCTGTACAGTAGCATTACGAAGAGCTCTCAGCACTTCTTCTTCTGTAATAGTAGAAGGATCATCGAAATATTTCTCCATCAAAGCATCGTCAAACTCTGCCACCTTTTCGAGCATCTTATCTCTCCATTCGTTAGCTTCGTCAACTAGATTAGCAGGGATTTCCTCTACAGTGTAGTCAGCGCCCATAGTTTCGTCATGCCAATAGATAGCTTTCATCTTGATAAGGTCAACCAGACCTTTGAAAGACTCTTCAGCACCTATAGGAATAACAATTGGGCAAGGATTAGCGCCCAAAACGGCTTTCATCTGGCGAACGACCTCAAAAAAGTCAGCACCAGAACGGTCCATTTTGTTCACATAAGCAATACGCGGCACATTGTACTTATCAGCCTGACGCCATACAGTCTCAGACTGCGGTTCAACACCACCCACTGCACAATATGCAGCAACAGCACCATCCAAAATACGCAAAGAGCGCTCTACTTCAGCAGTGAAGTCAACGTGTCCCGGAGTATCAATCAAGTTGATTTTATAAGTATCACCTGCATATTTCCAACGAGTTGTAGTAGCAGCAGAAGTAATGGTAATACCACGTTCCTGTTCCTGCGCCATCCAGTCCATTGTAGCAGCACCATCATGTACTTCTCCAATTTTGTGAGTCAAACCCGTATAAAACAGGATACGTTCAGAGGTTGTTGTTTTTCCGGCATCAATGTGAGCCATGATACCAATATTACGCGTCAAATGTAAATCTTGCTTAGCCATTTTTTAATTCCTTTTACTTTAAGTTTTTAATCTATCGGTTATTCTTATAGTATTAGAATCTGAAATGAGCAAATGCACGGTTGGCTTCAGCCATTCTGTGCATATCTTCTTTACGTTTGAAAGCACCACCTTGTTCATTATACGCATCCATAATCTCAGCGGCCAATTTATCAGCCATTGATTTTCCACCACGCTTGCGAGCAAAAAGGATCAAGTTCTTCATAGAAACTGACTCTTTACGGTCCGGGCGGATTTCAGTAGGAACCTGGAATGTAGCACCACCTACACGACGAGACTTAACTTCAACCTGCGGAGTTACATTATCCAATGCCTTTTTCCAAATTTCAAGGGCAGATTTTTCTTCGTTAGGAAGTTTTGTTTTTACTGTTTCCAGAGCGGCATAGAAGATTTCATAAGAGGTATTCTTCTTTCCGTCATACATCAGATGGTTTACGAATTTTGAAACCTTTTGATCATTAAACACGGGATCCGGCAGGATAACGCGTTTTTTCGGTTTTGCTTTTCTCATTTGTTTGAAAGAATAATGTTTTTCGTTCTTGGTTGTTTACTTCTTGACTTCTTCAACTCTCCCTCCGGAGAATTTACTCAACCTTTAGCATTTCCAATAAACTAAAACGTAAGTTATTACTTTTAATTTAACTGTTTACAGTGTAAGGCTACTATTTATTTTTTCTTCTTAGCCGGTGCAGCCTGTTGTCCCGGTTTCGGACGTTTAGATCCGTATTTAGAACGTCTTTGAGTACGACCTGCAACACCCGCAGTATCCAATGTACCACGAACAATGTGATAACGTACACCCGGAAGGTCTTTTACACGACCGCCACGTACTAATACAATAGAGTGTTCCTGCAAGTTATGTCCTTCTCCCGGAATGTAAGAGTTCACCTCTTTACCATTGGTCAAACGTACACGCGCAACTTTACGCATTGCAGAATTCGGTTTTTTCGGAGTGGTTGTATACACTCTCACGCAAACGCCACGTCTTTGAGGACATGAATCAAGAGCCGGTGACTTACTTTTCTCCACCAACACCTCGCGTCCTTTTCTTACTAATTGCTGAATTGTAGGCATTTTAATTGTTTTTAATTATATATTATTGTTATATTAATTTCGTAGCTATACACTTTTGGGCTGCAAAAATACGAATAATATTTGAATAATCAATGCACTACAAGTTTTTTTTTGATTTTAGGCCTCCCCTTTGAGATTCGTCATAGGTGGAATTGATTGTTCATCCAACAATCTGATGGAGCCAAATGTACGTTCATATTTACCTATATTTTCTTCCAAAGCACGCAATAATCTCTTTGCATGTTCCGGAGCCAGTACAATACGAGACTTCACACTAGCTTTAGGCATTCCCGGCATTACACGCACAAAATCTACTATAAATTCAGAACTGGAATGTGTGATCACAGCTAAATTAGCATACGTACCTTGCGCAACATCTTCTTTCAGTTCTATTTGTAACTGATTATTCATTTCTCTGTTTTCCATTTTCGTTTTACGATTAAGCTTTTGAGTATTCAAAGGTAAGAATAATATTTTATTCCAAAAACAAAAGAGGAGACATCCTATACAAGATATCTCCTCTTTCCTATTTAATAATCAACTGACTGTATTTATTACATCTTATTCTTCAACATCCATTGAATTGTAATCCAATACTGTCTTCTTATTAGCAAGGATACGGTCATACTCTTCTTTGGAGCCAACAATAATCTTTTCAAACTCACGCTGACCAGTACCTGCGGGTATCAAATGACCACAAATAACGTTCTCCTTCATACCTTCCAATTTATCAACCTTACCGTTGATAGCAGCCTCGTTCAAGACCTTAGTAGTCTCCTGGAATGAAGCAGCAGACATAAAGCTTGAAGTTTGCAGAGCTGCACGCGTAATACCCTGAAGAATCTGAGTAGAAGTTGCAGGGACAGCATCACGTACTTCAACAGGTTTTAAGTCGCGACGTTTCAACATACTGTTTTCATCACGCAACTTACGGGCGGTTACAATCTGACCTGGTTGCAGATTCTGGGAATCACCAGCATCAACCACAACTTTCTTGCCCCAGATACGATCGTTTTCTTCCATGAACTCCAACTTGTCCACTACCTGTTGTTCCAAGAAGCGTGTATCGCCAGGCTCATCAATTTGAACTTTACGCATCATCTGACGAACAATGATCTCAAAGTGTTTATCATTAATCTTCACACCCTGCAAACGGTATACATCCTGCACTTCGTTCACGATATATTCCTGCACAGCCGTAGGCCCCTTAATAGCAAGAATATCAGCTGGAGTTATAGCACCATCAGACAACGGAGTACCGGCTCGCACATAGTCATTCTCTTGAACCAGAATCTGTTTAGATAACGGTACCAGATACTTCTTAACCTCACCAGTTTTAGAAGTCACAACAATTTCGCGGTTACCACGCTTCACCTTACCCATTGTAACCTCGCCATCGATTTCAGAAACAACAGCAGGATTAGACGGATTACGAGCTTCGAACAACTCAGTTACACGCGGAAGACCACCCGTGATATCACCGGCTTTACCAACGGCACGAGGTATCTTCACAATAACCTCACCAGCTTTCACTTTTTGTCCGTTTTCCACTACTACGTGACCACCCACAGGGAGATTATACGTACGAATCAGTTCGCCATCCTCTGTCATGATATGAGCAGTCGGAACTTTCGTCTTATCCTTGGACTCAATAATGATGATTTCACGCAAACCGGTAGACTCGTCAGACTCTACTTTATAAGTAATATTTTCAATTACGCCTTCAAACTCAATCTTACCTGTAGCTTCCGTTATAATAACAGCGTTAAACGGATCCCAACGGGCAATCATTTTACCTTTTTCTACGACTTCGCCATCAGCAGCATAAAGTGTAGAACCATAAGGCACATTATGAGTAGAAAGAACAATCCCAGTATTTACATCTACAAAACGTACTTCAGCCAAACGGCCTACCACTACTTTTGCAGGTTCACCAGCTTCATCCACAACATCTACAGTACGAAGTTCTTCGAATTCCAGACGCGCCGGATTCTTAGCCATGATACTTGCATTAGCTGCAATATTAGCAGCCGTACCACCGGCATGGAAAGTACGCAACGTCAACTGTGTACCCGGCTCACCGATAGACTGTGCAGCAATTACACCAACAGCCTCACCTCTCTGAACCATCTGACTTGTTGCAAGGTTACGTCCATAACATTTCGCACAAACACCCTTCTTCGATTCACAAGTTAATACCGAACGTATTTCAACACTTTCTATCGGAGAATCCTGTATCTTCTTAGCTACTTCTTCTGTTATTTCTTCACCACCGGCAACCAACAATTCACCTGTTGTAGGATGAACAATATCATGTACAGATACACGACCAAGGATGCGTTCATACAGCGTAGCAATGATTTCATCATTATTTTTCAAGTCTGTACAAACCAACCCACGGAGTGTGCCGCAGTCTTCTTCATTAATAATCACATCATGAGATACGTCAACCAGACGACGAGTTAAATATCCGGCATCAGCCGTCTTCAACGCTGTATCCGCCAAACCTTTACGGGCACCATGGGTAGAGATAAAGTACTCCAACACCGAAAGCCCCTCTTTAAAGTTTGAAAGAATCGGGTTTTCAATAATCTGTCCACCTTCTGCACCTGCCTTCTGCGGTTTTGCCATCAAACCACGCATACCAGACAACTGACGGATCTGCTCTTTAGAACCACGGGCACCAGAATCCAGCATCATATATACAGCATTGAATCCTTGGTCATCACTCGAAATGGTCTTCATCAATATATTAGACAACTCAGAGTTAACATGTGTCCAAATATCAATTACCTGATTATAACGTTCATTGTTAGTAATGAAACCCATGTTATAGTTGTTGATAACTTGCTCAACTTCATCATAACCTTTCTGTACCAATGCCTCTTTTTGTTCCGGGATGATAATATCACCCAAGTTAAATGACAAACCACCCTTAAAGGCCATTTGATAACCTAAATTCTTGATGCCATCAAGGAAATCAGCTGCTTTAGCCACACCACATACCTTAATTACATCACTAATAATATCACGAAGTGATTTTTTAGAAATAATGGTATTGATATAACCAGCTTCAGGGGGAACAATTTCGTTAACAATTACACGACCTACTGAAGTGTCATGCATCATTACATCAACAACATTCCCATTCTCGTCTACATCCTTCACAACAACGCTGATCGGAGCATGAATATCAACCTTACCCTCATTGTAAGCAATCAAAGCTTCTTCCGGACCATAGAATATCAAGCCTTCGCCTTTTGCCCCCTTACGTAATTTAGTAATGTAGTACAAACCAAGAACCATATCCTGAGAAGGCACAGTAATAGGAGCACCATTTGCCGGATTCAAAATATTATGAGATTGAAGCATCAACATCTGAGCCTCCAAAACAGCTTCATTACTCAACGGCAAGTGAACAGCCATCTGGTCACCATCAAAGTCAGCATTGAAAGCCGTACATGCCAACGGGTGCAACTGAATAGCTTTTCCTTCAATCATCTTAGGCTGGAATGCCTGAATACCCAAACGGTGCAATGTCGGCGCACGATTCAACAGTACTGGATGACCTTTCATTACATGTTCCAGAATATCCCAGATAACAGCTTCTTTGCGATCTACAATCTTCTTGGCACTCTTCACGGTCTTTACAATACCACGTTCAATCAACTTACGTATAATGAACGGTTTGTACAGTTCAGCTGCCATCAATTTAGGAATACCACATTCCCCCATTTTCAGTTCCGGACCTACAACGATAACCGAACGCGCAGAGTAGTCAACACGTTTACCCAACAAGTTCTGACGGAAACGTCCCTGCTTACCTTTCAAACTATCGGAAAGAGATTTCAAAGGACGGTTAGCATCCGTTTTTACTGCACTAGACTTACGTGAATTGTCGAACAACGAGTCAACCGCTTCCTGTAACATACGCTTTTCATTACGCAAAATTACTTCAGGAGCCTTTATCTCAATCAGTCTTTTCAGACGATTGTTACGAATAATTACGCGGCGATAAAGATCATTCAAGTCAGAAGTGGCAAAACGACCACCATCCAATGGAACCAACGGACGAAGTTCGGGAGGGATGACCGGTACGATACGTACAATCATCCATTCCGGCTTATTACGTCCGCGAGATGCACGGAATGATTCAACAACTTGGAGACGCTTTAAAGCCTCATTCTTACGCTGTTGAGAAGCATCGTTGCCAGCACGGTGACGCAAATCATAAGACAATGCATCCAAATCTAGACGAGCCAGCAAGTCATAAATGGCTTCGGCACCCATCCTAGCTATGAACTTATTAGGATCTGAATCTTCTAGGAATTGATTGTCTTTCGGCAACTTCTCCATCAAATCCAAATATTCTTCTTCCGAGAGCAAGTCATATTCAGCAATCTCACCAGCCATCACACCAGCCTGGATTACCACATAACGCTCATAATAAATAATAGAATCAAGTTTCTTTGTAGGCAGTCCCAGCAAATAACCAATTTTATTAGGAAGTGAACGGAAATACCAAATATGAGCTACCGGCACAACCAGCTGAATGTGTCCCATACGCTCACGACGTACTTTTTTCTCTGTCACTTCCACACCACAACGGTCGCAGACAATACCTTTATAACGGATACGTTTATATTTACCGCAATGGCATTCATAATCCTTGATAGGACCAAAAATACGTTCACAGAACAAACCGTCACGTTCAGGCTTATACGTACGATAGTTGATAGTTTCAGGCTTTAAAACTTCACCACTCGAATTCTCAAGGATTTCTTCCGGAGAAGCCAACCCAATAGAGATCTTCGAGAAATTACTCTTTATCTTGTTATCTTTTCTAAAAGCCATACTTTATTATATATAATTGAAAATTGACAATTGAATATTGAGAATTAATAGCTGGGAGCAAATAGGTCATCACCCCCAACTATTAATTTTAGATTTATTCCAGGTTGATGCTAAGGCCCAAACCTCTCAACTCATGCAACAATACATTGAGCGATTCAGGAATACCGGGTTGCGGCATCGGTTCACCCTTCACAATTGCTTCATAAGCTTTAGAACGACCTACAACGTCATCGGATTTGATAGTCAAAATTTCCTGCAGGATGTGCGCAGCACCAAATGCTTCAAGCGCCCAAACCTCCATTTCTCCAAAACGCTGGCCACCGAATTGTGCCTTACCACCCAACGGTTGTTGAGTAATCAAAGAGTACGGACCAATAGAACGTGCGTGCATCTTATCTTCAACCATGTGCCCCAGCTTCAACATATAGGTAACACCAACCGTAGCATGTTGATCAAACGGTTCACCCGTCCCCCCATCATACAACTTTGTTTTACCATAACGTGGCAAACCAGCCTTATCAGTCCACTCATTCAAGTCATCCAATGTAGCACCGTCAAAAATAGGAGTTGCAAACTTAACACCCAGATTCTTACCAGCACGACCTAATACAGCTTCGAATATCTGACCGATGTTCATACGAGAAGGCACACCCAACGGATTCAATACGATATCTACCGGAGTACCATCAGCGAGGAATGGCATATCTTCCTGACGAACAACGCGGGAAACAATACCCTTGTTACCGTGACGACCTGCCATCTTATCACCTACACCAATCTTACGTTTCTTAGCAATATAAACTTTCGCCATCTGAATAATACCGGCAGGAAGTTCATCACCAATAGTGATAGCAAACTTCTTACGTTTCAGTTCGGCATCCAGTTCTTTATATTTCTTGATGAAGTTCATCACCAAATCACGAATCATGCCGTTGATACGATCATCATTCGTCCAATTGCTCAATTGAATTGAAGTAAAATCCAAATCACCGAAATCAGAAGGAGAGAATTTGGCACCTTTTGAAATAATATCAGCACCCATATAGTCTTTCACACCCTCTGATACATGGTTTTCAGTCAACTTCAACAGTTTTCTAATTAAGACACCTCTTAAATCAGCAACCTTCGCATCAAACTCATCATCAATCTTCGGCAACAAAGCCTTATCAGCCAATTTGGAACTACGACTCTTGATTACACGTGAGAACAAACGCTTATCGATAACAACGCCTTTCAAAGAAGGAGAAGCTTTCAAAGAAGCATCTTTCACATCACCTGCCTTATCGCCGAAAATTGCACGAAGCAATTTTTCCTCCGGTGACGGATCAGACTCACCTTTCGGTGTAATCTTACCAATCAAGATATCACCTGGCTGGATGCGAGCACCCACACGTACAATACCATTTTCGTCCAAATCTTTAGTCGCTTCTTCACTCACATTCGGAATATCGGAAGTTAATTCTTCCATACCGCGTTTCGTTTCACGAACCTCCAGCGAATATTCTTCTACATGAATTGAAGTCAATATATCTTCACGAACCACACGTTCGTTCAATACGATAGCATCCTCATAGTTGTAACCTTTCCACGGCATGTAAGCAACCAACAAGTTTTTACCCAAAGCCAACTCACCTTTTTCCGTAGAATATCCTTCTGTCAAAATCTGGCCTTTCGTTACACGCTGACCAATTTCACAAATAGGACGAAGGTCAATCGTCATATTTTGATTCGTACGACGCCACTTCGGAATACGGTATTCCTTCAATGCCGGTTCGAAGCTTACAAATTCTTCGTCTTCCGTACGATCATACAAAATACGGATAACAGTAGCGTCCACAAATTCGATTACACCATCACCTTCAGCGGTAATCTGCGTACGAGAGTCGCGAACCAACTGACGTTCGATGCCTGTACCTACAATAGGAGCTTCACTCTTCAACAAAGGAACTGCCTGGCGCATCATGTTTGACCCCATCAACGCACGGTTAGCATCATCATGTTCCAAGAAAGGAATCAGAGATGCAGCGATTGAAGCAATCTGCTGGGGAGAAACGTCCATCAACTCTACTTCATCCGGAGTTACCACCGGATAGTCAGCATCCTGACGAGCTTTTACTTTATCGCGGATGAAAGTACCATCATCATTCAACGGTGCATTACCTTGAGCAATAATCTTAGCTTCCTCTTCTTCCGCAGTCAAATATGCCAACCCTTCATCAGAAAGGTCAACCTTACCGTTTTCAACCTTACGATATGGAGTTTCAATGAAACCAAGTACATTGATCTTAGCGAACACGCACAAAGAAGAAATCAAACCAATGTTCGGACCTTCCGGCGTTTCAATTGGACAAAGACGACCATAGTGAGTGTAGTGAACGTCACGTACCTCAAATCCGGCACGCTCACGAGACAAACCACCAGGACCGAGAGCAGACATACGACGTTTGTGCGTAATTTCAGCCAACGGATTCGTCTGGTCCATAAACTGCGACAAAGCATTCGTTCCAAAGAATGAATTGATTACGGAAGAAATAGTCTTGGCGTTGATCAAATCAATCGGAGTAAACACTTCATTATCGCGTACGTTCATACGTTCACGAATCGTACGCGACATACGAGCCAAACCAACAGCAAACTGATTAGACAATTGCTCTCCTACAGTACGTACACGACGGTTACTCAAATGGTCAATATCATCCACATCGGCCTTCGAGTTAATCAACTCGATCAAGTACTTAATGATTTCAATAATATCTTCCTTCGTAAGAACACGCACATCCATATCAGTCGTCAGATTCAACTTCTTGTTAATTCTGTAGCGACCTACATTACCCAAGTCATATCTCTTTTCAGAGAAGAACAGGTTATTGATAACCTCACGTGCACTGGCATCATCGGCAGGGTCTGCATTACGCAACTGGCGATAGATATACAATACAGCTTCCTTCTCCGAGTTACTCGGGTCTTTCTGGAGCGTGTTATATATAATAGAATAGTCAGACTGATTCGGCTCTTCCTTGTGTACAAGAATGTTCTGAACACCCGACTCTAAGATAATATCAACATGTTCCGGTTCGATCACAGTTTCACGATCGATCACAACTTCGTTACGTTCAATAGAAACTACTTCACCGGTATCTTCGTCTACAAAATCCTCAATCCATGTTTTCAAAACACGAGCCGCCAATTTACGTCCCAACACTCTCTTAAGATTAGTCTTATTGACTTTAATATCTTCGGCCAGATTGAAAATTTCAAGAATATCCTTATCATTCTCAAAACCGATAGCTCTCAACAAAGTAGTAACGGGCAACTTCTTTTTACGGTCGATGTACGCATACATGACGTTGTTAATATCAGTAGCAAACTCAATCCAAGAACCTTTGAACGGGATGATACGGGCAGAATAAAGTTTGGTACCATTAGCATGTACGCTCTGACCGAAGAATACGCCTGGAGAACGGTGAAGCTGGGATACAACAACACGTTCCGCACCGTTGATGACGAAAGTCGCCTTATCCGTCATATAAGGAATAGGACCAAGGAATACGTCCTGAATAACTGTATCAAAATCCTCATGATCGGGATCTGTACAGTATAATTTCAATTTTGCTTTCAAAGGCACACTATAAGTAAGCCCTCGCTCTATACAATCATCAATAGTATAACGCGGCGGATCAATATAGTAGTCCAAAAACTCAAGAACAAAATTGTTTCTTGTATCGGCAATGGGGAAGTTTTCAGCAAATACTTTATACAGTCCCTCGTTCTTACGCTTTTCGGGTGGGGTATCCAGTTGTAAAAAGTCTTTGAATGACTTCAATTGTACTTCCAAAAAATCCGGATATTCAAGTGGATTTTTAGTCGAAGCAAAATTAATTCTTTGGTTTACAGTATTTGAAGACATCTGTTAATGGATTTGTAGAACTTAATTTTAAATAT